>Ga0302216_1000148_pt1 | contig 28315 bp, 17 predicted proteins | sample II_Fen_N3_2_FD_194575 | JGI IMG/M metagenome (GOLD analysis project Ga0302216, IMG submission 194575) | Peat permafrost microbial communities from Stordalen Mire near Abisko, Sweden - II_Fen_N3_2 | ecosystem: Environmental > Terrestrial > Soil > Wetlands > Permafrost | place: Sweden: Abisko...
TTACTGACATCACCCCTACAGAAGGAGACGTATTTTATCAACTTGAGGTTATAAGCCCGGTTTATATTAATCCATCAAAATCAGTAGCATTAATTCAAAAGACGAAAGAATCAGACAACACCATCACATCGATATTGACTTCTTACAACTCCTCACGATCCAACATTGCATCAAATGTTGTCAGTGGAATAAATGATTTGAATGGCGAAAGCTCCAATGTAACGATCTATCCGAATCCTTTTAAAAATGAATTGAGGATTGATTTTGTCGGAGGATCAACATTTGAAATCATGAATTTAATGGGACAGGTTGTTTATGCGGGAAACCTTACAAAAAGTGCAATAGTTGAAACATCCGGTTTGTCAAGCGGGGTCTATTTAATTAGATTTAAGTCAGGAACGAATTTTGAATATAAGAAAATTATAAAAGAGGAATAAAAATCTGATGTTTCATGGAATCATTTAAAATACGTTTTAATGTTTTCAACTAACAAAACAGGAATCTTATCAAATATAAGGCATCTGAATATTTTAATTCATGAATCAATGTCGTTTAATTACTGGTTTTGATCAGAAACATACTTCGTATCCGACATCTGACAGATTGTGCCCTCGTGGCTATTCTTTTCTTCCCATTAATGGAGTCTCCGGAATATCTGGAGACTCTAAGTCACAAAGTTTCACATCGAAGATTACGCTTTGTCGGATATGAAATACATTAATTAAACGGCATTGATTCATGATCTGAAAAGTTTAATCGGAAATTAGCATCTGAATTTTTCAAACTTAAATTCATTGGTTAAAAGCAGGTAGCATTTTTAAGCTCATGAAAACTGACTTCGTTAGAGTAAGAATAAACCTATAATAAGAAAATATGAAACGGAAAATTACTTTGCTAAATTTGATTCTTCTGGTACTAATGTTCTTTATAAATCCGGTTAAATCGCAAGACAACAATCTTGTTGTGAAATTAAAAAACGGGAATATAAATTCATTAAAAATCAGCAATGTAAAAAACATTACTTTTAATTTTGGCATGATGAATTTCCATCAGATTAATGGTACAAATGCAGTATACGCCAATTCGGATATTCAAAAATTGTACTTTGAAAGTACAACTGAAGTGATATCAATTGCTGATAAGCAGAAATTATTTGCCTATCCGAATCCAACTAAAGGAATAATTTATTTTAAAGGACTGACAGAAGAGTCAGTTACTATTAGTTTATTCAACTTGAGCGGTGTTCAGGTATTTTCGGGTAGAATTAATTCTTCTGTTCAGACATTAGATATTAGTTTTTTACCTCGTGGGATTTATTTAATCAACCTGAATCATCATACTGAAAAACTGATAAAAATATGAAGCGATTATTGTACCTAACATGCATATTATTTTTATTCTGTACAGGAGTTGTAAAAGCACAGGATTCGTTGTTCTTTTATAAATCGGGGGATATAATCTACCGGGAATCAAAAGATCTGATTGACAGCCTGACATTTCTACCCATAGATTATTACGAAAAATACAGGTCAAACGTTGTTTATAATGACCTGAAATCAAATTCTGAACTTACCAGGTTTGCACAGATGATTCAGATTGCGGGTTATGAGAAACAACTGGATAATGTTACGATTTGGGCTCCGATAAACAGTGCATTAAATCAGATTAATCTATCTGATGTGGAATTGGTAAAAAAAATAGTTATGAATAATATTTCAAAATCAAAGACTAGCACATGGTTTGATGGAGATAGTATACAGGTTACTATGATTAACAATAAGAGTTATGTATTAAAAAAGACATCAACTGCTTATACCCTTGATAGAAATACTATTCTGACGCCAAACTTGTATTCTGCCAATTCTGTCATTCATGTTTTGAATAATTATGTAACCTACAAAATGAATATATGGGAATATATTACACAGGGAAACGGGCATGATTTAATGAAAACTTATGTAAACTCTCACTCAAAAACAACAACCGATCTTTCAACCGGGAAAGAAGTACAGACCAATGACTTGTTGGATCAAATTCCGAACATAAACATTGAAAACAATCTTTATTCGGCAATTATTCCTTCTGACGATGCATGGAAAGATGCATACACCAAATTATACCCGTATTGTGCAGCTGCCAATGATAGTTTAACGAACAGCCATGATGAGGCTACAAAGTTTGCAATTATTCACAATAATTTTTTAATCGGAAAACTAAAAGCATCAACTACTGACAGTATTTTCACGGCTACATCAGGTTTCGAATTAAAAAAGCCTGCCGTCGTGCTTGAGGGTGCTCAAATACAAGAATTAACAAACGGGAATTGTTTTAATGTCAATCAATTGAAAATGTATAATCCCGAGTACTGGAATAAAGAAATCAGGATTGAAGCTGAAAAATATGACATTAATCGGACAACTTCAAATTATGCTATCTCTACAGTATCAGCTAACGGCACCGGATTTGATGTTTCTCGTGGGTATTATATTTCGCTGTCTCCGACAAGTTCAAGCAGTATCGCCAAATTGAATATTAATTTCCCTATCCCCAATACATTGTCTGCCAAATATAATGTGTATTGTGTATTTGTACCAACATCAATTGTTGACACGACTGATTTACGACCCTCTAAAGTTAAATTCTATCTCTCCTATATTGGTGTCAACGGAGTAAAGGTCATAAATAATGCGGTTTCTGTATCGCATGTCCTGACTAAACCAAATGCTGCTGCAGCAATATTTACAACCTACCCGACAACAAGCACAAAAATGCTTGTCCTGAAAGATTTTCAGTTTCCATTCAGCAATTTGATTTTAAACGAGAAAACACCTGTTACTGTAGTTTTAAAAGTTGAAAATGCTTCAGGGGTTAGCCCTATCGAACTTGCAAATTTCAACCGTACTTTACGTATTGATTGCATTATTCTGGAACCCGTTCAATAAAAATCGATCATTCAATCTACTTAGAATAATATGAAGACTATACTGAAAATAATTTTAATACTTCTTCCATTCATGGGTTCACTTGCCTCAACACAAGATACCATCTATGTTATGCGATCAGGAATGGTAGTATATAAAAAAGCCATCACCGATATTGACAGCATTAGCTTTGAAAATTCACTTATTAACAGGAAAAATATCGTTGATAAAATTGCAAATGATAAAGCTTATTCAATTTTTTATCAGGGACTTGTTATTACAGGGCTTGTTGATTCAATAAAAACAGACAGGGATAGAAATTATAACTATAAAGATTATGAAGATCTTATTACTGTTCCAAAGGAAGCTAATCAATGGTTCTATAATGATGTACCCAAATTAAGAAGATATGGCTATACTGTTTTAATGGAAAGTGATGAAATTTTCAACATGCAGGGTGTAACAGGCTTGTCGGAATTGAAAGACTATGCTGCCCGGGTAAACAATTCAGTTTATCCCGAAGATGCAAGTATTACAGATGTAACAAACAGAAAGAACAGTTTGAACAGGTTTATTGCCTATCACATCATAAATAAGAAACTTTCTCTCAATATGTTCATTGATGCTTACGACACGGATCACATGTTAAAAACTATTGATATGTATGAATATCTCGAACCAATGTGCCCGAATTCGTTGATTGAGATTAAAAAGGAAAGGTTGACAGGGTTTACAAATTTAATCAATAAATCGAATGAAACAGGCAATACAATTCATATCATTACCAGGAATGATGATAAAGACTGTTATAATGGGTTTTACTATGGTATAGACAAAATAATGACCTTTGACTTAAATACAATTAAAGAGTTATCCAATAAAAGATTACGGTTTGATATATCAGGCTTATTTCCTGAATTAACAAATAATGGAATTCGGGGTACAGGATTGACAAAACCTGAACTACAATATAAAATACCAACCGGTTACTTAAATCGTTTAAAAACGAATGAACAAATGGTTGCTTATTTTATGACTCCTTATAATATGTTTCTGGATTATGAGGGAGATGAATTTATGATTGCAACTCAGAGTGGAAATAACTATGAATTTTCAATTACAACTCCCCCCATACCAGCCGGCTTGTATGAAGTACGTTTTGGGTATTTAGCAAATGGGAAAAGGGGAGTTGCTGAATTTTATGTTGACGATATTCCGGTTAAAGAGCCTGTAAATTTAAATACAGATGGTACAAATCCTGAAATCGGCTATGTTTTGCCGGGATCTGATATAAACGATCCCCTTGGTTACGAAAACGATAAAACGATGCGAAACCATGGATACATGAAAGCACCGGCATGTTTCAAAGTACCGGTTACGGGGTGGAGTTACGGAGAAAATGCACGTTATAGTAATGCTGCTTTACGAAAAATTCTGGGCACATTTACATTCAAAACAGCCGGTTCACATAACCTTTCAGTGAAAGGGTTAAGTTACGGAGAATTTATGTACGACTACATCGAGTTCGTACCGGTAAGTGCTTTAGAAACCGAAGATATATACTAATACTATGAAACAATATTTCAGATCAGAAAATAGAATCCTTCCTGAAAATTATCAATTTATGAAGAAAATATTAAATGTCCTTTTTATCTTGCTGATGGTTTCTTCAACAACATTGAATGCCCGAAAATCATCTAATATCAGTATTTATGACTATTTAAAAACTAATGTTCGTTTTACAACATATGTCCGGTTAATTGACGACCTTAATTTAACTAATGATCTTTCTTCAGCAGGAGACAGAACTTTATTTGTTGCAAACGATTCGGCTTTTACTGAGTTTTTTAAAAACAATCCCTGGAATGTTTCGAGTTATGGGCAATTGACGCTTGCACAGAAGAAATATCTGTTGAAATTTTCGTTACTAAATCATGCTTATACATTGTCAAATATTGGAAATCAAGAATTGTATGAAGGGTTAATTGAAAACTCTGTAATGCGTCGACCTACTTCATTAATTCCACAGGACAGCATACCCTATGTTTCAGGTGACCTTTTACCTGCCGGAAAATTCTGGGATTCAAGACGTCAGGCAGGATACTCTGTTTTAAGTGATAACACCACCATGCCTCTCCTATTTTTCACACAGGGTTTTATGGACAAACATTCATTCACAGATGAAGATTTAAAATTTATCCTTGGAATTAAGTCGCGTTCAAACAATGATGTGTATATTTTTAACGATAAAGTTATTCAACGGGATATTGAATGTAATAACGAATATATTAATGTGTTAGAGAGCGTATTGATTCCTCCAAAAAATATGGCTCAGTATATTTCAGATAATAAAACCGGAGATGCAACTCAAACCACTAAGATTTTTTCAAAATTGCTTGACAGGTTTTGCGCACCCTATTTTGATCCAACCAGTACAACTATTTATAAACAGTTACACCCCGAATTTAATGATTCTGTTTTTGTGAAACATTATTTTTCACAGAATGGCGGTGCGACATTTACCCCTAAAAATCAATATATTCTATACAGAATTCTTTATGACCCGGGATGGAATAGTTATCAAAATGGGTATGGTACTTTGGAAAAAGACATGGCTGCCATGTTTGTACCTTCGGATGAAGCAATGACGAATTATCTGAATAGTGGTATTGGAACCATTTTAAAGTATAAATACGGATCATGGGATAATATACCGGACGAATTAATTTATGAATTCATAAATAGATGCATGCGAACTTCTTTGATTGAGTCGGTACCTGGTAAATTCAGCAAGATGGTGGATGCTCAGAACTACAGGCTACCTGTAGAAAAAAGTGACATTGTCAAAACCTATACAGGTGTAAATGGGGTAGTTTATGTCACGAATAAAGTATATCCACAAATAGAATTTACTTCTACATACAGTCCTGTTCTTTTAAGTAATAATACTAAAATCATGAACTGGGCGATAAAAATTACGCAACAAAGCATTGCCGGTACAAGGTTTGCATTCTACAGGCTATATTTAAATTCGTCCATGGCTAAGTACAGTTTATTTGTTCCTACCGACGAATGTTTTTCAAACTATATTGACCCGATTGCTTACGGACAAGACGTTCAGGGAATTTTGAAATTCAGATACAATAGTACAACTAATGCCGTTTATGCGACCACTTATAAGTATAATAAAAATACAGGTGAAGTAGGAGACTCTGTTAATATTATTACAAATCCTGTATTTATTCAAAATCGTTTGTGGAAGTTATTGGACAGCCATATCGTGGTTGGGGAAATTTCTGAGGGGAAACAATATTACATTACAAAGGGCAACGACATCATCAGGTGTCAGGGTTCAGGAACGAATATGACCATTGAGGGTGGAGGTAACATACAAAACAGCACAAAAGTACGGGTTAATCAAATTTTCCCTCAGAGTAATGGGAATACGTATTTTTTAAACTCGACCATCCAGCCTTCTCTTAAATCGGTCTATGAAGTATTGAAAAACGATACTGATTTCAGTGAATTCTATCATCTGATAGCCGATATACCTGTAACATATGCTAATCAGATTTTCTCAAAACAAGGTGTTGATTATCGTGTCCGGTTTTTCAATGCTTTTAATTATACAATCTACGTACCTACAAATGCAGCTATTAAAAATGCAATAAGTTCCGGAAAGATAAAATCGTGGGCAACTATAAATGCTATTACTAATACGGCAATGCAGGAAATTGAAATTGCTAAACTGGTTCAGTTACTTCGATATCATTTCCAGGACAAAGCCGTTTTCTTCGGTGAAACTGTAGATAATGTATACCAATCAGCAACTATAAAATCTAACAATAATACTACATATTGGAATTCAGCAGAAAATAAATTTTTAAAAATCGGTGTCGTTGGATCATCGTCATCCATGCAATTAAGGACAGAAACGAATAGCACTGCAAATGTCACTACGAAAAATAATATTATTGCGAAAGATTATCTCTTTTCAGAATTACCTTCTCTATATCAAAATGTTGATGGAACCGGTTCAGTTATTTCCGCCCCTTTTTACTTGTCAGATATTACAACCTCATCGTCAGCTGTCATCCACCAAATTGATAATGTCCTGAGTTTTGAATAAAAAAAAACATTGACGCTTAGGACCGTCCAATTCATTTGCCTCCGGCTTTAGCTGGAGGCTTAAATATCTGAATTACAATACTGGCTTTATCAAAAATAGAAATTCATTACTTCAACAAGATCGAAAGTTGTATGATTTGTTTTATTTTAATCTTTTATGCAACGAACGGATAGCCCTTTCCATTTGTGTTTGTAAGTTCTGTCTACCGAATTTAAATCACATCGCATCAACATGCTTAATGCTGTAGTATCCGATTTATAGGTGGAACTCCACCAAACGCCCGTTGAATCGATGGAGTTGAATGAATGGATATAATTTTCGCGGGAACCGCCGGGGAGCGCTGCAAATCCCGAGCTGTTATTTAACAGAAGATTGTTGCCTATTGCTCCGGTATTTAATGATTTGGCCCATCCTGTATTTGAAGCCAGGATCTTTGCTAACGAACCTGAGGCATACAAATAAACAGAGACATTGTTTTCAAGCAAATTCCAGTCATCTTCGGTAGGCACATGCCATCCTGTGGGAGCTAAAAGTGAAGTGTCGGCAGCATACCAGTTGTACAATGCCCCTAAGGCATTTTTATTTGTAGTTGAATCGTTGTTGTACCAGCATAAACCCGGTGTTTTAAGCTTCTTCCAGGCAGCACTGTCAGATATCAGAGGAATGGCGGTATTGTTATTGTAATGAGTAGTTTTCAGATTCTCCATCATCCAGGTTTGTGTTCCGATTGTCACTGTATTGTATACATTACCGTCAATATCTTTCACGGTTCCTCCAAAGACGGGACTATTAATTGTTTTACAGCCGGATGTAACCAACAGGAAAAGGATGATAAATTCCCTGTAAAAAAGTCGATTTCTTATGATTGTTCTCAACATCTATGCATTTGTTAATATAATTGAATTCAAAATGTCTGTGAAATTTTTCATAAATATACGAAGCATTTCCTGTAAATAATTCATACCGGAAACAAAAGGTTGTATTCTACCTCTTACAATCGTAACCAATTCAATAATTTCCGGGTATAATCCCATTGTAACTTTGGATGAAACATACTATGAGTTGCCTTTTTCATAAACAGGTACTCTAGTTTTGAAGTATCTTTAACAGCATCCAGGTAGTTTTTAGTGGTCTGAATAGGTACAAAATTATCCTTTTCGGATGCCACCATCATCAACCAGCCTTTGTATTCATTGATCGCTTTTAATGCGTAGCTCTCTGCGAATGAATGCTTCTGATTTTTCCAATCGTTAGTTGAATTGCCTGCAATCTGTATTTGGGGTATATCATCGAAACCTTCGTTCGAAAAATCGGTCGGAACCCGCAATGCCATCTTTTTAACCGGACGAAGTGTAGATAGTATGCACGCAAGGTATCCTCCAAAACTTTCACCGACAACCCGAATGTCTTCTTTATTAACTCCTTCGGTATTTGCCAGATAATCGTAAGCTGCAAGAACATCATCCATAAAATCAGTGCGGGTTAACACATTGATATCGCCTTCACTACCCATGCCTCTCAATGAAACAGTCAGACAAATGTTGTTCCTTTTACGCGCACTGAAACCGGCATAAAAATTTGAAGTCGTCACTCTGTGACGTGTCGGATTCCAATCCGAAAGAAACAGAATGGCCGAGCCATGCCTGTGAGCGCCAGCTTTCCCGTAAAGCCTGCCATTCAGTATATATTTATTAGCATCAATGGTAACCGGTCGGCCCTGAAATGCATAATACAAGGCAATGAGTGCTATTAAAAAGCCAATGGATAACGTTATCATAATGAATAATATAAATATTAGTATACCCCTGGAAACAAATTGCATCAAATTTAAAAACTAAGGTTTGTGTCGTTCCAGGTTACAGTATTGCATTGGATTCAGAAGCTGGGTGTTTTATGACACTTACTATTTAACAGTTTAATTTTAAAAATGTTGGGTAATTCTTTATTTTTATAAATACACATCTCTCAATTAATTCCAAATAGAATTTAATCGTAATTAATTTATTATACAAAGCTACACATTCCATCCTAATTAAACTGCTATTTTTTTCGTTTAATATTTAAATGTAAATAATATACCGTCACCTCGACCAACAAATTATCTTTACATCAACTCATCATCACATCAACTCATCAACTGATCAACTTATCCTACAGATTAAACTACTGCCTGAATTTACAGTCTAAATTGATATCAATTTTTATAAAAATACGGATGTATTACAGATTCTCTTTCCCTGGTTAATTATTTAAATTAATGTTGATATTAAACGGACTACCTCCTTAACTATTAAAATTATCTTCCTTTTTTTATTCCTGAAATAACAAATATAATTCACTATATTAAACGATTCTTATATTTGAGTGTTTTAATATAGAATCTTAATCATATACTTTGCTTTATGTTCTTAGACGATTTTATTGAAAAGGCGGCAGAAATGCATTCGGATGCTATTGCCATTGAACAAGAAGAAATCCATTATTCCTACCGACAGGTTGAACAGATGGCAAACAGGTTGGCAAACTATCTTCTTTCGAAAGGAATAGTACCCGATGATAAAGTGGTGATACTCCTTCCGCGATGTGCTTTTGTGCCCATAGCCATGCTCGGAGTATTAAGGGCTGGAGGAGCTTACATTCCGCTTGATCCTGAAATCCCTGCTGACAGGGTGAATTTTATACTGGAAGATTCGGGAGCAAAGCTGATTATTACGTCGGATAACATACTCCAACGAATCGGTTCGGAGTTGCAATCGCCTTCTCTTTTCAACATTGACAATCAACTGGCAGAAACGGATGGATATCCTGATTCAAAGCCAGTGGTACCGAACCGATCCATCACTGATTTGTGTTATATCATTTACACGTCGGGCACAACCGGTAAACCGAAAGGAGTGCTCCTTGAACACCGGAATGCAGTCAATTACGTTCACGGGGCACAATCAATTTATCCAATCGACAGTTCTTTCAGGGCATTACAGGGATTTTCCGTTTCTTTCGATGCGTCCGTGGAAGAAATTTGGGTACCCCTTTCGGTAGGAGCCACACTGGTCATTGGCACTTTTGAGATCATGCGTTCGGGCGACAGGTTTTCGTCGATCATGAATAAGCTGAATATAAGTTTTTTATCATGTACCCCTACCCTGCTTTCGATGGTGAAGGATGATATACCGGGATTAAAGATTCTAATCTTTGGAGGTGAGGTTTGTTCATCAGACATTGCCAACCGCTGGTGTACCCCCGGCAGAATCTTGTATAACACCTATGGCCCGACAGAGGCAACAGTGATAGCCACCTTTCAGATTTTAAAACCGAATGTACCGGTTACCATCGGTCAGCCGCTACCGGGTTATGAAGTTTTAATCGTGAACGATCAGTTATCAGTGGTAGCAGATGGTGAAGAAGGCGAAATACTGATTGGAGGGGATAGTGTGGCCCGGGGATACCTGAACAGAGACGAACTTACCGCACAGAAATTTATAGAAACAAACCGGTACAATGGAGAACCCGGGAGATACTACCGCACCGGTGATCTGGCAAAAAAGGCACCGAACGGAGAAATCATATTTTTAGGGAGAGCCGATGCCCAGGTGAAAGTTCGTGGCTTCAGGGTAGAACTGTCGGAGATTGAATGGTTGCTTATGCAATGTAAAGGAATTCAGGCAGCCGCAGTAACGCTGGATACCAATTCACAACAACTGTCAGCATACGTGGTTTCGAAAAGTAATGAACAGTTCGACAGAAAGGGAATTGCCAATCTGCTACGTTTGAAACTGCCCTACTATATGATTCCTTCCACACTGGACAGTATTGAGTCATTGCCCATGACTTCGAGCCAAAAAATTGACCGTAAGAAATTACCGGCACCGAAAATGCCGCTTACCTTTTCTACTCAAAAGAAAATAATTCCACCCACTTCATTCATTGAACGCGAGATGGTGAGAATTATAGCAAAACACATCCAGCGGGATAACATTTCAATGGACGACAATTTTTTTGATGAACTGGGCGGGCATTCTTTACTGGCAGCGCTGGTAGTCTCGGAAATGCGTGAACAACATATATTCGAAAATATGTCGGTGGTGGATGTATACAAGTTCCCGGTACTTTCCAACCTGGCGCGTGAACTTGAGAAAAACAAACCTCAAAAGGAGGAAATTCCGCAAAAAGAGAGAGATATTCATAAACCATCCAGGTTAAGTTACTATATCTGTTCTTTCTTTCAGGGTATATCCATGTTTTTTCTGATCCTGCTTTTCGGACTAGAATGGTTGGGACCGTTTTTTGTATATTCATATTACTATCAGGCTGAATTGGGTATTGTTGATTCTTTGGGAATGATGTTGCTCATGTATTTTGCACTATTGCCCATCCTTACTTTATTTGCCATTGTTTTTAAATGGGTGGTAATCGGACGTATTAAATCGGGGAAATTCAAATTGTGGGGGAGTTACTATTTTAGGTTCTGGATTGTGGATAAGGTTATCAACATCTGCCCCATTGTTTATTTTACCGGGACTAATTTAATGAATATCTTTCTTCGCTGCGTAGGTGCCAAAGTAGGTAAAAATGCATATATCAACACTTCCGCCATATCGGCATTCGACTTATTAACCATTGGTGATAATGTAAGTATTTGTACCGATTCTCACTTGCGTGGTTATACCATTGCCGATGGATATATAAATATTGGAAGCATTGAAATAGAGGATGATTCGTTCGTAGGAACCCGTTGTTGCCTTTCGCAGAACTGCAAAATGCATAAAAACTCATCCATAGAGGACCTGACCCTGGTACCCGAGTGGAGCGAAATACCACAAAATGAAAATTGGGGAGGATCACCGGCAGTGAAAATCAGTACGAACCTCTCTCAGGAAAGACAGAATCTATGGTCGGTACGCAACACAATATTATTTTTCATAAGTGTGTTTTTAATTCCACTTATTACAATGTTAGCTTATTTTCCAGGGATGATGTTAATCACCCACCTCGATTATTCGAACGAAAGCTATCATTTTCTCTGGTTGACAATTGGTGTAGGAGCATCATTCGTCGTATTATTAACCGGCATCATCACTCTTTTGAAATGGATGTTGCTGGGGAATATTAAAGAAGGGAAATATCCCATAGACAGCGTATTCTATTATAAAAAATGGTTCTTTGATCAACTTATGAAATTGAGTCTTCAGGTTATAGGAACCCTGTATACCACTCTCTACCTCCAGTTCTGGTTCAGGATGTTGGGTGTAAAAATGGGGAAACGGGTCGAGATATCCACCGTTGAGTTTATTTCACCCGACTTACTGGTGACCGGTGATGAATGTTTTCTGGCGGATTCGGTTTCAATTGGGGCAAGCCATGTTCGGAACGGTTATATAACAATTGCGAAAACCTACATTGGCAACAGGACATTTATTGGGAACAGTGCTGTGATAAGCCCCGACACCCGGTTGGGTAACGATGTACTGGTAGGTGTTCTTTCGAAAATGAGTTCAAAAGATTTACCGGCAAAAGATGGCACATCCTGGTTTGGATCACCGGCTGTATACTTACCAAAAAGGGATATCAACCACGATTTTTCGGAAGAACGAACCTACAAACCAACCAAAAAGTTATTTATACAACGCTATTGCATTGAATTCTTCAGGGTTGTACTTCCAACAACACTCTTTATCCTTTTGGCATCACTCATAACCAACGCGGTGTCGTATCTACAGGTTGAAAGAGAACTTTGGGAGCTTTTTTTGGTGTTTCCATTTCTTTATGTGGCTGCTTCTGTCATTGGTGTCCTGATTACTGCCCTGATAAAATGGATCCTCATCGGGAGATACAAACCTTCAAAAAAGCCCTTGTGGAGTAATTATGTATGGCGGAGTGAACTGGTAACCGGTATTTACGAAAACTTTTTAGTGCTGTTTTTTCTGAATATACTGACAGGCACACCGTTTCTCAAATACCCGTTACGGTTTCTGGGATGTAAAATAGGGAAAGAAGTCTGCCTGTACACCACCCAGATTACTGAATTTGACCTGGTCAAAATTGATGATTACTCATCATTAAATGATAACTGTACACTTCAGACCCACCTGTTTGAAGACCGGGTGATGAAAATGTCGTATGTCACTATCGGCAAACAATGCAGTGTCGGTGGAATGGCAGTCGTATTGTACGATTCAAACATGGAGGATGGATCATCCCTTGAGCCATTGTCTGTACTAATGAAAAGCGAAACACTTCCGGCAAATACAAGTTTTGTAGGAGCACCGGCAAAGAAGAGCTAATCGTTCCGTGTTCCGTGTTTATCTATAAACCAATTTAGAATTAAATGAATTCAATCTGCCTAATTTAGTATCTCTATCTTATAATAACCAGCGACTTAGTGGAAAGAAGATGAGAAATTTCCTTAAAAGAATGATTTATTTAATTCCTGAATATTACTATCCCCGCTTTTTGGTATTAGTTATGTTTCGATATCCACTCTTGATTTACTCTGTGTGACAATATAGACACCTGCAAAAACAAGTACTCCCGATATTGCTTTTTCAAATCCAAAGGTGTCGATTCCAATAGCGACCGCCAGTAAAGAAGACACAACCGGTTGCACATAATTATACATGCTCAGAGTAGTCGGCCTTAGAACTTTTTGTCCGATTGGAATAAGTAAATAGCCCAGGAAAGTTGCAAAAATAACCATGTAACCGATTCGCCACCAGGTCCCTGAAGTGAGGAGTGAAAAATCAGTCTGCGCTAATGGATTATAACAAAACGGGAAACATACAATCGTCCCAAAGAGAAACATCCATTTCATAACAGTAACGGGTGAATACCGTGAAATCAGATTTTTAAATACCGTCAAATAAATGGCAAAAGAAGCAACACCTCCAAAAACAATTATATTTCCCCAAAAATTACTTTTCCCCACATGTTGAGTGTGGCTGTAGAAAACCAGAATAAGTGCTCCCGAAGCTCCAACCAGCACTCCGGTAGCCTTCAGCAACGTAATTGGTTCCTTGATAATGACGGCAGCCAACAACATGGTTACTATGGGAAGGAGGGTAACAACAATAGATGCATCAATCGGTGATGTCATAGATAATCCAACAAAAAAGGGCAACTGATTCAATGTTAAAGCAAAAAAAGATGCAAAAAACAACATCAAAATATCTTTAGCCGGAACATGTTCTTTTTTAGTAAAAAGAGAAACAAGCCAAAAAAGTATCAGTCCGCCACCCAGACGAAAAAAGGTAAGGGTAAAAGGACTAAGTATCTCAGGCATTAACGTTCGAGAGATCGGTGCATTTAATCCAAATATCAAATTTGCCGAGAAAACAGCTAAATGTCCGTTGAGTTTATTCTTTTCCATATTTGCGACAAAGGTACAAAAAGTTTTAATGTGCCCTGTTAAAGACAAAATGTACGACACAATACACATTTTTTTTTCATTTGTAATTTGCTAGTTTCGAGAATAGTGTTTAGTTTTGTAGTCTACAAAAATACAACCGTCTATGAAACATAACCCGAAAGAACAACGTTCACTTTTTCCTGAAGAGTGTCTGTTACGCGAGATATCCCGGCAACCCCGGTTATCGATTGGTATCCCTAAAGAAAATTCAGCCGTTGAAACCCGGTTGGCCCTGACTCCTGAAGGTGTTGCCATCGTTATTGAAGAAGGTCATAGTGTTTATATTCAACGCGGGGCAGGTGTTCCCATGCAGTATTCGGATTTACTATACAGCGAAGCCGGTGCTTTCATGGTAGAGGATGCTTCGGAAGTTTTCAGTGCAGACATGGTATTAAAAATCACTCCGCCAACCATCGACGAATTGAATATGATGCATGACAAATCCACGATCATGTCTATGCTGCAGCTCACCAATCTATCTCCTGAATGTATTAAGTTGATGATGGCTAAAAAAATGAATGCTATCGCCTATGAATTAATAAAGGATGAACAAAAACAGTTTCCGGTGGTCAGTTCTATTTCCGAAATAGAGGGAAATACGGCGATCGCAGTTGCAGCTGAGTTGATGAGTAATGAGCGTGGCGGAAAAGGGTTATTATTAGGTGGAGTCGCCGGGATAACCCCAACAGAAGTCCTTATTTTGGGAGCCGGCATTACCGGATCGGTTGCTGCACGAACCGCTTTGGCATTGGGAGCCTCCGTTAAAATTTTCGATCATGATATTAATAAACTCCGCAAAATACAACATTACCTAGGACAACAGGTGTTCACTTCGGTGATTCATCCTACCGTTCTTTTTAAAGCACTGTCAACAGCCGATGCAGTTATCGGGAATCTAAGATATATCAATGGTTCGGAACGGTTTATGGTATCGGAAGAACTGGTCAAAACAATGAAACCCGGTGCCATCATCATTGATATGAGTGTTGATCAGGGTGGTTGTTTTGAAACTTCCGAATGCCGTACGTTACAGAATCCGGTCTTCGAAAAACACGGGGTGATCCATTATTGTGTCCCCAACATTTCTGCCCGGGTAGCCCGCACCTCTTCTATTGCATTGAGCAATATATTCGCACCGATTTTGCTGAAGATCGGAAACTCAGGGAGTGTGGATTCGGCAATAATCGAAAGCGTCGGTTTCAGGCATGGAGCATATATCTATGGTGGAGTATTGGTCAATCGTCTCATAGGCAATTATTATGGCATTGCAACCAATGACATTGGTTTGTTACTGGCAGGATATTAAAAAAATGATTACTGATTAACGGTTAGTAATTAACGTATAACATTTTACACTTTTGTGTAGAATCTCAGATTCTTTTTAATGAATTGTATTCTTTATTCTGTATTCTTTGTTTTAGGAACAGAGCATCTTAATTGCAAACTAAATTGATTTTTTATATCTTTGCAAGACTATTCAATAGTTATCTTTTAAATTTTGATTTAAAAAGTAGTACTGAACTGTTGACTGATAATTGATAACTGAAAATGTATGCTGCCCACACTACTTGAAACCTTAACCGAAGATGATCTGATTCAGAAAGAATTTGAGGCGCTGCTTGATGATTATAGCAAGACGAGCCACAGGCAGAAAATTGAAATTATCACCAAAGCGTTTAATTTTGCAAGATCTGCCCACAAAGGGATCAAACGGCGTTCCGGTGAACCTTACATAATGCATCCACTTGCAGTGGCACGTATTGTGGTTAAGGAAATAGGCCTTGGTTCCACTTCTATTTGTTCGGCTCTACTTCACGATGTAGTCGAAGACACCGATTATACGGTAGAAGATATTGAAAATTTATTTGGACCTAAAATTGCTCAGATAGTTGATGGACTTACAAAAATATCAGGGGGCGTATTTGGAGAAAAGGCTTCGCAACAAGCTGAGAACTTCAGGAAACTACTGATCACCATGTCGGAAGACATCCGGGTTATCCTCATTAAAATATCCGACCGGCTTCATAATATGCGGACTCTGGGGTCCATGCCCCTGGCAAAGCAATATAAAATTGCCGGCGAAACACAATATATCTACGCTCCCCTAGCCCATAGACTGGGACTTTTCCAGATTAAAACAGAACTTGAGGACCTTAGTTTCAAATTTGAACATCCCGACACCTACAAAGAAATAGAGACTAAACTGGAAGGAGACAGAGATGCTCGTAACCGGTTTTACAAAGAATTTTCCGAACCTATTGATAAAAAGCTGACTGAACTGGGATATGATTTTAAACTGCTGGCACGTATAAAGTCGGTTTATTCTATTTGGCATAAAATGTCGACCCGAAATATTCCATTCGAAGAAGTATATGACATCCTGGCCGAACGGATTATCTTCAAACCCAGGGAAGGAATGAATGAAAAAGAACAGTGTTGGATGCTGTATTCGGCTATTACTGCTCTTTATAAACCTCATCCTGAAAGAATCCGCGACTGGGTTAGCACCCCCAAGGCAAATGGCTACGAAGCGCTGCATGTTACCGTTATGGGGCCAAAAGGTCGATGGGTCGAAGTACAAATACGAAGCGAGCGAATGAACGATATCGCCGAACAGGGTCTGGCAGCACACTGGAAATATAAATCGGGAGAAGCTGATGAATCGGAACTTGACAAATGGCTGAAAACGATAAAAGACTTACTGGAACATCCTGAACCGAACGCCATCGATTTTATGGATACGTTCAAACTGAACCTCTTTGCCTCCGAGATCTTTGTCTTTACTCCAAAAGGTGAAATAAAGACAATAGCACAGGGCGCTACCGCACTCGATTTTGCCTATTCAGTTCACTCCGATTTAGGAAACCATTGTATCGGCGCGAAAGTAAATCACAAACTGGTGCCACTAAGCTACAAGCTTAACAGCGGTGACCAGATTGAAATTCTAACTTCAAAAAAGCAAGTACCCCAACCCGAATGGATTGATTATGTTACTACTGCCAAAGCCAAAACCAAACTAAGGAACCTGTTTAAAAAAGAAGAAAAAGCATTTGTCACTGAAGGACAAAAACTGATTGAAAAGGCATTAGTCTCCATCAGCTTATTGCCTGACAATGAAAATATTGTACGCTTACTCAATCATTACAATCTGACACAACGAAACGAACTCTTTTTTCAGGCAGGCAAAGGATTGATAAACCTGGATGAAATAGGTAAAATTGTCTTCAAACCGAAAAGTCAGAATGTCTTTGTCAAATATCTTAAAATGCCTTTCGGCGGATCGTCCGATGCGAATAAACAAGCTGTCTTACCTGTTACTTCCGACATTAAAATTGACCGCAAAAAATCCATTAAGCTAACTGAAGAAAATGCGGGAAAGACCTATACACTGGCTGAATGTTGTCATCCGATTCCCGGGGATGATGTGCTGGGATATGTGGATGAGAAGGAAATGGTTATTATTCACAAACGACAATGTCCGGTAGCTGCCAAATTGAAAAGCAGCTTTGGTGAACGTATTGTTTCAGTAGATTGGGCAACCCATAAAGTCCAGTCATTCGTTGAGATTCTCGAAATTAAAGGGATTGACCGAAAAGGCGTATTGATTCAAATTTTGAAAATTATTTCAGAAGGGTATGGAGTGAACATCAACAAAATGAGTATCGAAACAAATGACGGGATATTTGTCGGAAGATTCTATATTTATGTTCATGATACCGAGGACATCAACAATCTCTGCAAAAACATTATCAAAATCAAGGAAATAAATTCGGTTCAACGTATTCAGGAATAAGCATACGTCAATTTTCTTTTCTAATTAATAAATTTGCACCTCAAAGTTAAAATGGCGACATACTTCAGATGCCATTATTCAATTTTCCATAAATAAGTTTTAATTTAATGGAAATAAAGTCCTTTTTAAAAAGCATGTTGCTTGAATTTCAGCACCTAAAGTTGTGTGTTTACCCGTATATTTGCCTGAACAAATCAATTTAATTCTTGTTACATATGAACTTAATGAATAACATTAAAATGTTGTTTTTAAAATTGTGTGACAATGAATTCCCAAAATAAAATACTGACACTTTTATTTCTCGTTTTACAAATGGTGAGCGTTAGCTGTAAGGAAATTCAGACTATCAGTACCGCAAACCTGGTTGCATTTACTGGCGGTCTGATTTCACCGGTATGTATTTCGAATGCAGGGGATAGCCGTCTCTTTGTAATAGATCAGCATGGTTTAATCATGATCGTCGATTCCAATGGTGTTGTTAATCCTCAACCTTTCCTAGACATCCGGGCGAGGGTAACCTATGGTGGTGAAAGAGGGTTACTGGGTCTTGCTTTTCATCCTCAATACAAAACGAACGGTTATTTCTATGTCAATTACATTGGAGCTGGTGACAGCACACACATTTCGAGGTTCAGTGTAAACATATCCGATTCCAACAAAGCCGATCCATCGGGAGAATTTAAGTTGTTGACTATCTACCAGCCATTTGCAAACCACAAAGGTGGTGATTTATGTTTTGGGCCGGATGGATATTTATACATCGGGTTGGGTGACGGAGGTTCGGCAGGCGATCCCGGAAACCGGGCACAAAACAGGATGGAATTCCTCGGTAAATTGCTCCGTATCGATGTGAATAATGGGATTCCATATTCCATACCTGAGTCGAATCCATTTTATACCGGCACAAATTCCCGTAAAGAAATATGGGCACTGGGACTGAGAAATCCGTGGAGGTTTAGTTTCGACCGTTTAACCGGAGACTTATGGATCGGGGATGTGGGTCAGAATGCAATCGAAGAAATTGACTTTCAGCCATCAATAAGCAAGGGTGGCGAAAACTATGGATGGAGATGCTACGAAGGCAATGCGGTATACGATGCAACCGGGTGTAATTCCATTACGAACTACACTTTTCCTGTCACAACCTACGCACACGGGCCTGAATGTGCTGTCATAGGGGGATATGTCGACAGAAGTACAGTATCATCGCCCTCTTACGGGTATTACTTCTTCGCTGATTATTGTTCTGACAAAATATGGACTTTGCACTATGCTGCCGGCAACTGGGTAGTACAGGATGTCGGGATGTTTCCGGGTAATAATTTCAGCACTTTTGGTGAAGATACTTTCGGTCGACTCTATATTGCAGGATTTAACAGTGGAACCATGTATCGCATTAACAGTATCCCGACAAATGTGGCTGAAATACAAGATTCACATCATGTAAAAGTGATTCAACTCTATGAGTCTGGGAAAGTAAGAATAGTAATCAATCAAAATGATGGGACTCAACTACTACTGAAATTATTCAACATGTCAGGCATAAGTTGTTTTAATTCTGTGACAATAGAACCGGAATTTGAAATCGATATCAATCAACTTCCAAAAGGCATATATTTTCTGGAAATTGGGATTGATGGACGGAAACAAGTATATAAATTGACGAAAGGATAAAAAGCAAATAACCTTAACTGAGATTCTTGTTGCTAGATAACTGAATATTCATTTCATGAAATGAACATCTAAGTCAAATTGCAAGAACGAGGTCTTAGTATCGGTTTCATTACTCATTAGAGGAAGAAATGGATTACATCGTTTAAAACCTTGTTAAATCTTAAATAACCTCAATTTGCGGGCATTTTCGGTCATTTACCCACAAAATAGTTCAAAATCAATTCAATTATGGTTTTTTTGCGTAACTGGTGTTTTATCACTCATAATTATTATGTAAATTTGCACGCAATAATTTTCATAGCGTATTCCTGATTAGGTGCGTCAACTGAAAATAGAAACGAAAAAATAAAAAACTATGTCATTTATTGCTGAAAGAGTTCAAATAGAAGGTTTGACGTTCGATGACGTCCTTCTGGTTCCTGCCTATTCTGATGTTTTACCTCGTAACGTCAATCTTACCACCCGTTTTTCACGTCGCATTGAATTAAAGATTCCAATTGTTTCTGCTGCTATGGATACAGTAACAGATTCGAAGATGGCTATTGCTATTGCCCGTGAAGGTGGAATAGGGGTAATTCATAAGAATATGACCATTGCCGAACAGGCCAAACAGGTAGAGATAGTAAAACGTGCTGAAAATGGCATGATATCCAATCCGATCACCATTCGTAAAGGAGCTTCAGTGGGTGATGCGCTGGCACTTATGGCTGAATATAAAATCGGTGGAATACCGGTTGTTGACGAAGGAGGGTATCTTGTAGGTATTGTAACCAACAGGGATTTACGTTTCCAACGTGATATGAAAAAACAGATCGATGAAGTGATGACCAAGGATAATCTGATCACGACTTCACGTACTACCGATCTGGAAGCTGCGGCTGATATTTTGCAACAATACAAAATTGAAAAACTACCGGTAGTCGATGAAGACAACAAACTGGTTGGTTTACTCACCTATAAAGACATTACCAAAGCCAAAGACAAACCGATGGCCTGTAAGGATTCCCAGGGACGTTTACGCGTTGCGGCTGGTGTCGGTGTAACAGCCGATGTGTTCGAAAGAATCGATGCACTGGTGAATGCAGGAGTCGACGCAATAGTAATCGATACCGCCCACGGGCATTCCGAAGGTGTTATTAAGACATTAAAGGAAGCAAAAAGAAGATACAAAAACATTGATATAATTGTTGGAAATATTGCTACAGGTGAAGCTGCTCTGGCACTCGCCGAAGCAGGAGCTGATGCAGTCAAAGTAGGAATTGGCCCTGGTTCAATATGTACCACCCGAATTATTGCAGGAGTCGGTGTTCCACAATTATCTGCCGTATTTGAGGTCGCGAAAGCACTGAGAGGTACCAACATACCGGTAATAGCCGATGGAGGAATCCGTTACTCGGGAGATATTGTAAAAGCATTGGCAGCCGGAGCTGACACGATCATGGCAGGTTCGCTCTTTGCAGGGGTGGAAGAATCACCGGGTGAAACGATTATCTTTAATGGCCGTAAATTCAAATCCTACCGTGGTATGGGATCACTCGAAGCTATGGAAAAAGGATCGAAGGATCGTTATTTTCAGGATCTTGAAGATGATGTCAAAAAAATGGTACCCGAGGGAATTTCAGCCAGGGTGGCTTTTAAAGGATCTTTGTACGAAGTGGTTTACCAGCTTATTGGCGGCCTGCGTGCCGGAATGGGGTATTGTGGATCACATACAATCAGTGAACTTCATAATGCAAAATTCACACGGATCACCAATGCAGGAGTTACAGAAAGCCATCCACACGATGTGACCATAACAAGTGAAGCACCAAATTACAGCAGAGAAAACAACTAAGAATTTAATTCTTAACTATTTAATAAATAAATATGAATTTGATTTTTAATTCAGATTTATTATAATAACTTTGCGGCGCAATTTTTATAATAATGACACAACAATCATCAAAGTTGTCCGTTTTAACACGCGGATACTGTCAACAATGTTTATTATTCACTGTCTTTTCTAATGATAAATCTATCAATCATTTAAAATATTTATGAAATCACCTGTAATTAAATTATTTGCTTTTCTGGCTTTGTCAACGAGCTCTTTTGCTCAAACTACCAACCCGGTACTGATGACAATTAACAACAAACCGGTATTAAAAACTGAATTTGAGTACATTTACAATAAAAACAATTCAAATAATTCGCTGGACAAAAAAACCCTGGATGAATATGTTGATTTGTTTATAAATTTCAAATTGAAGGTAGAAGAAGCCAAATCGCAGGGAATAGATACTACAAAATCATTTATTACAGAACTTGCAGGGTATCGTTCACAATTGACAAAGCCTTATCTGACAGATTCTAAGGTTGATGATGCATTATTACAAGAAGCTTATAACAATTCGAAGGAAGATATCGACGTAAGTCATATCCTAATCCGGATACCTCAGAATGCATCACCGGCAGATACATTAAAAGCATTTAATGAAATTAATGCTGTGTGGAAGCGGGTACAAAAAGAAGATTTTAATAAAGTAGCAAAAGAAGTTTCGCAGGATCAATCAGCCGAACAGAATAATGGTCATATCGGTTGGGTATCAGCATTCCGTACCGTGTATCCTTTTGAAAAAACAGCTTATAATACACCTGTCGGTTCTATATCGAAACCTGTACGTACAGGTTTCGGGTATCACATCTTAAAAATTCATGCGCGTAGGAATTCATTGGGTGAAATATTGGTTTCACATATTATGATTTTCACTTCCAAAGGAGATGAAACTCAAAATAAAAAATCAAAAGTAACTATTGATTCTATTTATCAACGTGTATTGGCAGGTGATGATTTTGGAACATTAGCTAAAACATATTCACAGGATAAGGGTTCTTCAGTTAAGAACGGTGAATTGCCCTGGTTTGGGACTGGACGTATGGTTCCTGAATTTGAAACGGCTGCCTTTGCATTGAAAAAAGTGGGCGATGTTTCAGTACCTGTACAATCAGCCTACGGTTGGCATATTATTAAACTGATGGATAAAAAAGGTCTTGCTCCTTTTGAAGAACTGAAAGCAGACCTGGAGAGAAAAATCAAACATGATGAAAGGGCGAACAGTGGACAACATGCATTCCTTTTAAAATCACGCATAACAAATAATTATGAGGAAAACGCTGCCAGCATTCAGGAATTCAACAAATTGTTGAATAAACATAAACTGACTGATTCTATATTTATTGCCGAAGCTGCTAAACTAAACAAACCACTTTGCAGTTTTGCCGGAAAAAACTTTACTCAGGCTGACTTTGCAAAGTATCTTAAGAAAAATAATACTTCCGAAAAAAGTATCCCCTCAGAAATTATTGATGAAAAACTCAATGCTTTCGTTGATGCCGAAATTCTTTCATATGAAGATTCTCAATTGGAAAACAAATATGATGACTTTCGTTACCTGATGCAGGAATATCATGATGGGATTCTTTTATTTGAAGTAAGTAACCGTGAAGTTTGGGAAAAAGCTTCGAAAGATACTCCGGGATTAGAAAAATACTTCAATGCTCATAAATTGGATTATACCTGGGAAAAACCACATTTCAAAGGACATGTAATTCTTTGTAAAGACAAAGAGACTTTAAACGCCGCTAAGTCAATTGTAAAGAAAGCAGAGACAGATTCGATTGATAAGTATCTTCGTACCCGTTTAAACGACAGCATACAATATGTGAAAGTTGAAAAAGGATTATATGTACAGGGCGAAAACAAAGTAGTGGATGATCAAATATTCAAAACCAAAGAGAAATATGTACCGACAAAAGACTATCCATTCTTCTTTGTAACCGGAAAATTGCTTAAAAACAAACCACAGGATTACACAGATGTACGCGGATTAGTTACTGCCGACTACCAGGAATTTTTGGAACGTGAATGGATTAAGACCCTTCGGGCTAAATATCCTGTGAATGTTGACCAAAATGTTTTGAAAACGGTTAAGAAAAACTAATAATAAAATCACGCAAAAATAAAAGACCTACCTTTGGCTTTTATTTTTGCGTTTTGTTTTCAAATATGCCGGGAATAATCTTTATCAGCACATGAATAAGTATATTTTTTTGACTATTATTTCTTTGACTTTAATTGTCATCAGCTCATGTGTTCACAAAACTCCTGAAGCAGCACGTAAACCCCTTCTCGAAGTTGAAGGCAAATTCTTGTATGTCGATGAAGTGCAACAGATCATCCCTCCCAATGTGAACGTGAAAGACAGCACTGAAATTGCACATAGTTATATTCGAAAATGGGTTATCGATGTTCTGATGTATGAAAATGCAAAAAGAAATATAACCAATTTAAACGAAATTGATGAGTTGGTTGAGAGTTATCGAAAATCACTGACGATCCATCAATATCAACAAAAAATGATCGAACAACGACTTCCTAAAGAACCTTCGGAAGTTGACTTAAAAGCTTTCTACACTCAATACAGCGCTCAACTGGTTCTAAAAGAAAATATTATCAAAGGATTATTGCTTATTATCCCTCAAAAAGCGCCCAAAATGAGTAATGTACGCAGTTGGGTGCAATCAGGAAACTCAAAATCACTCGAAAGCATTGAAAAATACAGTTTGCAAAACGCGATTAGCTACGATTACTTTGGAGATAAATGGTTGCCTTTTTCAGAAATATTAAAAAGAATTCCTTTAAAAATTGAAGATCCGTCACGATTTTTATCTTCCAATCGGTTTGTTGAAACATCAGATAGCACGCAACACTATTTTTTACGCATTGAATCATTCAAACTTTCCGGTCAGGTAGAACCTTTCGAAATGGCAAAAGACAGAATTAGCAACATTTTACTCAATAAACAAAAAGCAGATTTCATCACGAAATTTGAAAATGAAATATACAATGATGCAGTATCCAATGAAACCGTTACATTTTTCAAGAAAAAATAATCAATCATCACCAAACTAAATACGAATTAACAATTAAGTCCTTGCATGAATATTTCTAGTTATACAACAATGAATATCTGTCAATCACTTTGAAATTCAAACATATTATATGAAAAAAATAATCCTTTCCCTTTTATTTCTCTTAAGTATTGCACCTTTTAAAATGCTTGCGCAAAAGAATATCGTTGACGAGGTAATTTGGGTAGTAGGTGATGAATCAATTTTACGTTCCGAAATTGAAAAGCAACGTATTGATGCTCAAAATTACGGTAAGCCGATAGAAGGCGATCCGGATTGCGTTATACCAGAACAGATTGCAATTCAAAAGCTATACTTACATCAGGCCGCTCTGGATAGTGTTGTTGTCAGCGAATCAACAGTCATGAATCAGGTTGAAAAGCAACTGAATTTTTACATTTCACAAATAGGCACAAAAGAGAAAGTGGAAGAATATTTCCACAAAACAATCCCTTCCTTGCGTGAAGAGTTGCGCGATATGGTTCGCGACCAACAAGTCAGTCAACAAATGCAGCAAAAACTGGTAGGGGATATAAAATCCACGCCTGCTGATATACGCCGCTTTTATAAAGAACTTCCTCAGGATAGTATCCCGACTATACCTGCTCAGGTAGAGCTTCAGATTATCAGTTTTGAGCCTCCGGTACCAATCACTGAAATAAACAGAATTAAGGATCGCCTTCGTGACTTTACAGAACGTATTACAAGTGGTACGGCAGATTTTTCTGTATTATCAAGACTTTATTCTGAAGACACCGAGAGTGCAAAAAGAGGTGGTGAACTTGGATTTATGGGACGTGGTCAATTAGTACCCGAATTCGCCGGGGTTGCTTTTAATTTAACGGACACAAAAAAAGTTTCACGCATAATTCAAACCGAATTTGGATTTCATATTATCCAATTGATTGAAAAAAGAGGTGACCAGATAAATTGTCGTCATATTTTATTAAAACCACGGGTTTCTATTGAAGAAAAAGAAAGAGCTATTCATTCATTGGACTCAATATCAAACCTGATACGTGAAGATAAATTGACCTTTGAACATGCTGTAATGAATTTTTCGCAGGACAAAAACACAGTCATGAATGCCGGTTTAATGTTACAACAAAAAGACTATGCTCCTACTTCTAAATTCGAATATCAGGAGTTACCACCCGAAGTTGCCAAAGCAGTTTATGAAATGCATGTTGGTGAAGTATCCAAGCCATTCAGCATGACTGATAAAACAACGAATAAAGATGTAATTGCAATTGTGAAAGTGAAATCGAAATTAGAAAATCACAAAGCAAATCTGTTGGATGATTATCAAATGCTGAAAGCATTCTATGAAAACAAGAAGAAACAGGAATTTTTGACTAATTGGATTATCAAAAAACAAAAGGAGACATACATTAGTATTGACCCGGCCTGGCAAAACTGTAAATTTCAATATCCGGGTTGGATAAAAAAGTAAGAAAGCCCTTTTTGCTTTGATTCGTTTTAAACCAAAGTCGAGCCGGCATATATTTTCATGAATATAATTAAAAAATCTTTTTCATATTTCTCCCCAAACTATCCAGGGGGCTACAGGCACATCGTACTTTTCGGTGTGCTGTGTTTGTTTATAGTTGTCTTACAGGCTCAAATACGTCCAAAGCAATTGAGAAATGAAGTTTTACTCAGTCAGAACCCACATAGACAAATAACCAAATCGACTAAAGCATCCAGACAACAAGCCAGGAAAGTAAAAGTACTGGCTGACCGGAAACCGCTGGCTCCAACCATAAACCCGTTGAGTCGAAGAGGAGTCACCCTGGTATTTCTGGAGCATTCGGAGACGCTTACTTTTGATAAAATTATAAACCCCGACATGCAGGTTCTGAAAGGAAACGTTCGATTCAGGCACGATAATGTACTGCTTTATTGCGATAGTGCCTATTTCTTTGAAAAAGCGAACTCCCTGAATGCATTTGGACATGTGCGGATTATACAGGGTGATACACTTTTTGTTTATGGCGACAAGCTTTACTACGATGGAAACACGAAACTGGCCCGTATGCGTCACAATGTACGCATGGTAAACAGAAAGACAACATTGAGTACCGACAGCTTAAATTACGACCGTATAGCGAATCTGTCGTATTATTATACAGGGGGGAAAATTACCGATCAACTAAATGTACTTACATCCATATGGGGGCAATATTCCCCTTCTACGAACGATGCCTTGTTTAAAAACAAAGTTCATCTCAAGAATAAGAACTTTATTCTCGACTCCGATACATTGAAATACAATACAAAAACCAATATTGCCAATATTGTCGGTCCTACCCATATATTGTACAATGATGAAACTGATATTTACAGCACACGGGGTTGGTACAATACTTCCACCGATCGCTCAATGTTGCTCGACAGGTCTAAAGTGAAACATAAAGATGGGAAAACCCTGATTGGGGATACTATCTTTTATGACAAAAAATTAAAATACGGCGAAGGTTTTACCCATGTTATTATGAATGATACCATTCAGAAGTCAACATTATACGGAGAATATTGCTATTACAGCGACTTGACAAAAACAGGTCTGGCAACCGACTCGGCCTTACTGGTTGACTGGTCGGGCAAAGACTCATTGTTTGTGCATGCCGACACACTGTTAACCTCAAAGGATTCTATTTATAATGTTGCCAGGGGGTATTATCATGTCCGGATATTCCGGAATGACATTCAGGGTGTTTGCGACTCATTGGTCTACTCAGCCCGCGATTCAATTATGAATATGCATGGTGAACCCATTTTATGGTCAGATAACAATCAACTTTCCGGTGAATTTATTCAGGCATTTACAAAGAACAAAAAAGTAGACCATATTTTCATTCAACGTATGGCTGTTGCAATTCAACACGAAGATTCGCTTTTTTACAATCAACTTTCAGGAAAAGAAATAATAGCTTATGTCGACAGTGGAGAACTGAAAAAAGTCAAAGTAAACGGAAATGCTGAAACCATTTATTTTCCGAGAGACGAAAAAGATTCCACTCTGGTCGGGCTCAATAAAACACAAAGCAGTTTCGTGGTCATGTACTTTAAAAACAAAAAAGTGCAACGGGTTGTACTGACTGCTGCATCAAACGGTACCATGTATCCTCTTTTACAACTTTCAGGGAATGACTTGTATTTAAAAAACTTCTTTTGGCTTGAAGAACAACGACCCAAAAACAAACTTGATTTATTTCATGTCTACCCCAAATTTATAAAACCTAAGTTTGCCGGGAATGATTCATCGGAGAATAAAAAGTCGAATGGTGCGCCCGGTGGGTTAAAAAAGTCTAGTCAGAGAAATGATTCACCGCTTAATCCGGCTCCGGTTCAAAAGAAGGGCATGACTAATAATAATAAAATGATTCTAAAATAACACCCTGTTTTCAACATGACTTCACAGAGCACATGCTCCCCTTTGCTTT
>Ga0302216_1000149_pt1 | contig 28222 bp, 20 predicted proteins | sample II_Fen_N3_2_FD_194575 | JGI IMG/M metagenome (GOLD analysis project Ga0302216, IMG submission 194575) | Peat permafrost microbial communities from Stordalen Mire near Abisko, Sweden - II_Fen_N3_2 | ecosystem: Environmental > Terrestrial > Soil > Wetlands > Permafrost | place: Sweden: Abisko...
TCGTCTTGCTGCCGTTCTGCCTGAGGTTTGCTGTAGCGCTTTATCCAGGCATAGAGGCTATGCGTCGACACGCCAAGACGCGCCGCCACATCAGCGACAGGCAGCTTCTTTTCGGTCACTTGATTGACCGCTTGGATTTTGAATTCTTCGGGATAACGTGGATTGCTCATGGCACCTCCTGATTGGCCTCAGTTTAAGGCAAAGAGGTGTCTACGAAACTCGGGGCGATTCAATCTGGAAGGATGCCGCATTTACAGGAAAGGTGAAGAGCTCATGCAGCATTGATTCCTTGAAGTTCGTCACACCCTCTAGCACAGACGCACATATCAAGGCCTCGTCGGCGCTGACCGCCGACAAGTTCCCCCTTGACACCCTTGTCGCTACATAACTCGTTGATTCATTGCTTCTCCTTCACGGCCTCTTCAATGACCCCCAACAATCGGTGAGAGCGAAGCTGTTCAGGATCCCCCATGGAGTACTTGATCAGCTCCTCATTCCCAAGTGCATCGCGGTAAGACGAAGACAGTCGGTTCATCAACATGGAGCAATCCTCCAGCAAAGAAGACAGGTGCTCCTCGACAGAGCCCACAGCAAAAATTTTCAGGCGTTTAGCCAGCGAATAGATCCATAAATTGACCTGGTGGGCTCGACTATAACTAGCCCAACTGACCTGAGTTGACAATGGAATACGAATGACTCGTGCCAGCTTGTCGGATACCCGCTTCAGTTCTCCGACAAGGGTCTGCTGCTCATCCTCATTCAGAAACCTAAACAAAATGGCCAACTCGTCAGTAAATGCACCATCACTGATCGATCGGAAGGATAAGTGTTCCCCCTTCAGTCCAGGCAGCCACTGAGCAGTCAGGTCACCTAACCAATGAAGCGCCACCTGCCCAGGCTTGATGACGCTGAGCTCCAGCATCGGGACCAGTAACGCTTCCAGAATCCAAGGTGTAATGTGATGCAGCCTTCCTAGGCGGCCGCGTACTGGATCAAGAATTTCCGCCAACTCTTTATCGCCTAACGGCACTGAAATCATTGAGGTCAGTTGCTCGACCAGCGTTTTGAGACCATCCGACTCTTCGTAGTTGGCCTCGTTGATCAACCAGCAGATGATCATCGTCCGAACATTGGCAGGGAATACCTCGAGTTCTTGAAGAATGCCTACACCGGCATGGCCGCTGTTGAGTTCGTCCTTGAGCACATGCAGACCAATCCACTGCGTGATCGAACAGCCCGTTGACAGCAAAGCACTTATGCTCGCCGACTTGCTGCCGTGGTAGGACTCACTGCAAATGTGGCGAAGTGCAGTGGAGATCAGCGCACGCTGACGCATCCGAGATGCGGTCCACTCTTTCTCTCCAATGGGCCAATCCTTGACCTGATCACGAAACCAATTGGCAAAGGACTGAGGATTCTTCAGCCACAGCAATACGATGGAGTAGTACTCCCCGTACTCAACTTCTGGCGGAGAATAGGTAAAGATTCGCTCAGGGTCGTCCCCCCTTTTCAGAAGCTCATGGAGGTTTTGACCGAAGTAATAATCGAGGTCTAAATGTCCCCTCCAAGCTCTAACAGGAGGCAAGCTGTTGGCTCGACCAGGATCAAGATGACGAAGCAAATTGTGCTCCAGTTCTCGCTGAAGCGGAGCGTCCCTCAGTTTATACAACTCACCTGCTGACAAAGAGGCCAATAGCTCGCCCATTGCATCCCATGCATCGTGGAAAGGCTCCAAGCCAAAACCGGTCGCCCAGAACTTGCTCGGTATCTCTCCAAATCTACTGTCGCAAACTTTTTCCTCTTCAACCAAACCGAGGGCATCAGCCACTTCAACAAGATGAGCGCCAGACAATTTTTTCAGCTCATCGATATCTAACCACCAGGCGAACACATCCCCAGCCCGCCGCAGGTCGAACAGCGAAGTACGTTCAACCAATTCGGGCGCATCTCTTTGCTCCTGCGCTTTAGAATCAAAGAGCACCTTGTCAGCCATGACCGCGTCAGGTTGAGCATGGAATGTGGCATCGATGATGTCATCCATGTAGGTGAATATCGCGGGCAGGGTATCCGCCGGAATCGGCGTCACTAACAACGGATGGTTTTCGTTGGCCAACTGAATCGAGTTAGACAATTGATAACCAGCCAACGGCAAACCTTCTCGTGAGCGGATCAGCACCATTCGGTCGTGGAGCTTATTTGCCGGAAGCGCAATCACACGCAAATGTACGTTACCAAAAGAACTGCTACCCCACTCATGGCATTTCTGAAGCAGGTTCTTAATTCGTTGCTGCTGATCGCCATCGCTCGCAGGGGCAACGCCATCGGCTTTCGCCTGCTTTTCCGATGTGAACATCACGTAGTCGCCCGCTGAGGTGCCTATGCGATGCAGCAAGTCGATGCCGACATCTTCGATAAAAGGATCGAACCAAGCGATTTGGGCATTAGGATGTGCCGAAAATATTTCCCGCAGCCACGCAACAAGATGCAACCGGCTCATTCCCTCGCTATCAGACAACTTAGGAAAGAACCGTGCAGTAGATTTCTTTGGAAGCAGTAAATCGAGAGACCGCGCAACGCCGCGATTCAGATCGACCCATGGATCATCCTTGTGCCCACCGATGACAGAACGCGACGGAGTGGAAGAGCGCTGGACGGCCTTAGCATCTTCGAGCTGACCTTTGGCTCGAGCAGGTACTTGCTTGGCCAACCAATCGGTTTTTCCCTCGATCCTCATGGACTGAATCACGCGCATGTCCATGTGCATGCTGCGGACAAAATAATTTCCTGTCTGCAGGCACAAGAACGCTTCGGCGGACTCCTCAGGTTGAGCAAACACCTCCAGTGTCACGGCGGTCGCGATTTGATCCTTGAAAGTATCAACGTTAAACCTGATGTCAAATGGTAGGGCCGCGTCCTTATCAACGGTGGCTACGTGGGTAGATTGCAGACAACCATCACTGAACGATTTGAGGACAACAAGAAGCTTTGCAGGCACAGAAGTAAAGGGCTCGAGAATCTGTAGTACCGCAAAATCGCCTTTGGTCTTCAGACGATACTTTGAGCGTTCTGACTCATTTAGTGATGGAGCGCAGAGAAACTCAAAGTCACCCAAACGCCAAGAATCGAGGGTAGCGAAGTCCATGCCCGTGTCTGCGTCCAACGCATCGCACACGGATCGAGCGATCGTACTGGCGTTGTCGGCTCCAAAATCTAAAAATAACGAGCTTTTACCCAGGCCTGACACGGCGCCACTGTCGTAGCTCGCATAAGAGCTTGGACTAAGTCGCGTGCTGATGAACCGATAGTAGTCACGGGTGGGCAAGTGCATGACCGGTCGGATGCGTACCTCGGAGCCGAAAATGGCTGCTCCAAAAACCCCGGCCAATCGACCATCCATCTCGATGCCTGCCTTATTGCTGGCGTCGAGTAGCGACATTCCTTTTACCAGGCATTCGCTGAAGAGCCTCAGCGCTGCGGTCGAGATGAAGGCTGTAAATGGTAGAACACGTATCGACTTTTGGTCAGGCAAAAGCATGGCCTTTCCATTGATTGAACCATTCCACCTGCCCGAGCTGTAGTCAGCAGGCAGCGCTCGCCCATAAATCCAGCGAACGAGCGTCTTCCCCTCACTTTTGTACTCCAGAAGCCACACCTGCATAACACAGGATTGGGCTGCTCCGTTGAAGATGCCGTGAAGCCGTGGATCCGTTAGTAATTGTTCAAAACTTGGATTCATATGATCGCCGTGCCGGTGAATGAAAGTTGTACTGGCGGATACAGGCAACTGTTGCGCTGCAAGGAACCTTCTGGTTGCGTGCGTCGGTATGGCCGTCGATCGCTTCGGGCGTACCTAAGACGGTAGGCACAAGGAGGATAATCGCTTGCAGCCCTAAAGTGTCCTGCTCATCCACTGCACCGTGCCGTGATGGACCTCTGATCAGCCACGGACTCCAACCGCTGACGCATGTCTGAATTGACCGCTGGCCCGGCCTGCACGCTGCACTGGTCCAGAGGCGCTATATGGCCATCAACGATATCCGTCATCACCGGTAGCAGCGCCCGCCCGGTCTCCCGCTCGACAATCTGCACACTTTAATGAAGGACAGCACCTGCGCCATAGCAAGCCCCAAGGGAAAGATGAGCCATTGGTTCCAGCAATCTGTACAAGTATTGATTGTGGCGGTTCGGGTATGATTCCGGCGTACGAGCTCTATGTGCATAGCGTTAGACCTCCGAAACCGTCTGCGTGAAGCGGCGCTAGGTATCACCCACGTTTCTGAGCACTGCGAGCGCCCCGCTCCCGTTCCTTCAAATGGGATACAAGGAAATTTAGTTTTATGGAAAAAGCGCCAATGAGAGACTCGGCCAGTTCGCAAAAGCCGCCCACGACATTCCTAGTTGCTGCTCGAACTATTATTCATTTAGGACGAGAGCTCATCACCTCAGACGAGATCGCGATCAACGAGCTGGTCAAGAATGCATTTGACGCCGGCTCCGAAGTGGTGAACGTCACTATTTGCTGCCCGGTCCCCACTGAATGGCTGTCAAAGCTCATTCGGGATACGCAGGAAAGCGAAGATGAATTCGAGATGATCAAATCGGGGATCATCCATGCGCTAGAAGATGCTCGAATCGATCGAGAATGCGGCCCGGCCACAGTAGCTCATCTCGATGAGCGTCTAAGCAGAATCGCCGCCTGCGAGAGTGTCGAAGAAGCGGTCGAGATTTTAGAAGAGGTTAATTTTATCGAGGTTGCAGATACCGGCTGCGGTATCGAAGAGCAGTCAATCGTACCGATTTTTCTGACCGTAGGTACCGACAACAGGCTCAGCAAACCTAAACCGGATGGACCTGACCAATACTTGGGAAACAAGGGAATCGGCCGCTTGGCGATGATGAGACTCGGTCATCGTGCGAGGGTCACCACTTGGACTAACAGTCGGCCAACAGCTTACCAAGTGGAATTCGATTGGCGCGTGTTTGATACCGCAGAACGGGAGATCAGTGACATCCCGTTGAACACGACCCGAATTCGCATCAATGAGGAAAGCGATTCGGGAACCCGAGTGCGGGTATTTGCGCTGAGAAGTGACTGGACACAAGATGGTGAGCAGGCGACGAACCTGCAAGCCTTTATTCGACGACTGCGAAGCCCCTTTTCACCGGTCCGAAAGTTTAAGATACGGGTGAAGATCAACGATGGCAAAGCCATGCCATTTCCAAAGCTTTCTGATGAGATCAGAAAGCTTGCAGATCAACACCTGACGCTCGACTTTTATCCTCAAAAAGCCGAAACACTTAAAGATCCTGTCCTGACACTTACTTTGAAAACGGCAGCGGACTCCGATTCGGGCACGCCTCAGCTTCGCTCTGGTGAGGCAGTGCGCAGGATGTTAGTCGACGTTACCAAGACGCGAGATAGAAGCGACGTTCCTCTTGACTTGCAAGCGCTACAGGCCATTGGACCTTTCAAGCTAAATATCCTTCGTTTCAACCGACGGATACTTCGGGAAAAGGTTAAAACTGAATGGCCGGCTGTAAAAAAAGAGCTCGATTTGTGGGCTGGAGGAATTGCCATCTACAGGGATGGCTTCCGTGTCGGGTTCACCGGTTCGGAGCGAGATGGCGACTGGCTGGGACTCGATAGCAAGGCACTACGCGGAAGCGGTTACGTGGTAAATCGCATTCAGGTCATGGGCGCATTGGAAATTACGTACCGTGGCAATAAACAGCTGACCGACCTCACCAACCGAGAGGGCCTGATCTCGACACCCGAAGCGGACATGCTCAAAGAGCTGCTACTCCAAGTGGCGATTCAGCCTCTTCGGGCTTACGTGCAGGACGAGGATGCAAAAACGAATCAAAAGAAACTGGAGCAACTAGTCAACGACGGTACAGCGACGTTGGCGGAGCGACTGTTACTAGCCAAGCAAGACGTGAACGCACTGAAAGAGGGTGTACCTAGCAGTCTGAAATCAAGCGTGTCGTCTCTCAATGAACACCTGCATTTTATCTCTACTCAAGTAAAGAAATTTGAGACTGCCATTGAGAAAAGCAATGAGGGACGAGAGGATATTCTTGAGCTTGCGGGTATTGGGAACGTAATGCATGGCGTCATGCACGAACTCACTCGAACCACCGCCCAAACACGTCGACTGATGAGAGAGTTGGCCAACAACGCGGACGCAGAAACTCAGGAGCTCCTCACAAAGCTCGAGACAGAAATACGGGCAATCAACGTCCGACTACAGCAAATGGACCCGCTTATGCCGGGCGCCCGCCATGTCAAGAAAGAGATCGAAGTTGAAAAACTAACTCGAACAATCGTGAAGGGTTACGAAAGTTTATTTGCCAGGAACAACATTGACTCCATCGTATCGGTCACTCCCGAGGACGCTACGCTAAAAGTGAAAATGGTGCCCGGATTCCTCAGTCTCGCACTGGAAAACCTGGTGAGCAACGCTACTTATTGGCTCAGTCAACGAGATGAAACGACCGAAAGAGGCCTGATAACGATCGAGATCGACGTCCCGGCGAGAACTATCGCATTCAAAGACAATGGTCCCGGTATCGATTACGCCGATAGAGATAGGGTTTTCTTGCCTGGCTTCAGCCTGCGCAAGGGTAAGGGTTACGGGCTGTACCTGGCGCGAGAGGTTTCGGAATACCACAATGGCCGACTGTATCTTGACCCTCAGACGGACACCGACGGTCGTCTTCATACTTTTATACTTGAGCTTCCCAGGACGGAATAAATGAGCGTTACTGAATTGCTTATCGCAGCAGGGGTCACTCGAATCTTGATGGTTGATGACGATCTGAGAGCACAACCGACCCTCATGGACGTAAACGCGTGCTCTCCATCAGCCCAAGGTAACATCGAAGCAATATTGCAAGATCCGGATCACGACGGCACCGAATGCTTAGTCGAGTTGTTACAGCAAAACGGCCGTCCCCACGCCTCACTTGCTGATTTGTTTCACGGTTTGGCGGACGAACGAATTCGGGAGCAATGCCCGGCTGATCTAAGCAAACCCTACAACGATGCGCTCAAAAACCTACACGGATTCCAGGAACCATTGAAAAAAATTCAATCCTGGGTTCGCGCTCAGGGTCGAATCGAATTGAATGAGTGGTCGGAAATTCGTGAGTTAGCAGAGGATGAATTCTACGACCTGCTGATTGTTGACTACTACTTGACGGAAAATGAAGCCGCTCCCACCAGAGCGTTCATCAAAGCAGTGCTCGAAAAACACAAGAAATGCGAGAAACCGTTATTAGTCGTTTTGATGTCGACGAACAAGGATGGGGTGAGCAGTGATTTATCGATAATACGCGACGAAGTTGGCGCATCGGCTTCGCGATTCCGAATCCTGGTCAAACCTAGCGCAGCCCATGTTGAGCCGGAGCCCGTCGTAAAAGAGCGATGGCTCCAAGCGCTTACACAATTGGCGAACGAGCGGGCACTGATCCAACCCATCGAAAGTTTCATTGATGCCTGGAAAAATGGGCTGACGAAGGCGACAAACACCATCATCAAGCGCCTTTATGAGCTCGATGCTAGTGCCTTCGCGATTTTGTCGGCAACTGCCAGTGCCGATTCGATGTCTATCGAAGAATACATGGCGGACGTTCTCGCGAAACGCGTCTCTGCAGAAACTGAAGAGCACGCTGAAGTTTCAGACCACACCGTTGCCCTTCAGAAAGCGCTCTCACTGTCCGCATCTGCCGTCGGACCGACGATCAACCAAGGCGTGGAAATCAAAGATGCTCAGCATGCGATACGTCGCCTGATGTCGGATGTCGTCTGGCATCGCTCACCGTGGCATCAACCACAGGCAGAGCTACCAGACAAAGTAAATTCTCCAGCCAATTTGAACCACCAGCCCCAAGCTGAAGTCGAGAACGCACATGTGGCGAAACATGCAGCAGCAAACGATGCACAAATATCCATAACAGCAGAGCAAGCCGCTGTCGCCGAAGTACAGGCGCCAATTGCTCGAGCGGAGCAGGACAACCGCGCTCAGGCCGAGAAAAACGAAGTAGCCCCCGAAGTAATTGCCGAGGTGATTCCCGCCGCGCCTGCTGTAGCCGAGAGTCTTACCGGCGTGACAGAAGATCGTCTTACCTGGATGAAAAGAAATCTACGGTTTGGAACCGTGCTGCGCGAGAAGCACGGCCTCAGGCGATTTTTTGTGAACATTACCCAAGCGTGTGATGTTCAGAATGTCAAATTCAATGCAGCCCATGCTTACCACTACTTATTCGTTCGTGGAGAAAAGCTTCCCGTAGATCGCATCCCTGTGGGTGAGAAGGTGTTTGAATCACCTTACTATGCACAGAGCACAATCGTTGACGAGTTCTATTCATTTCACTGGAATCTACGACAGCCCTTCACTCCTTCTATGACTGAAGTACTTGATCATCTAGAGGATTATTCAATTGAAGGTCAGCTGCGTAACGAGAGCGCCTACGCAGTACTGGCGAAGTTCCTCTCACAGGCCTCACGGGTTGCCTTGCTTCGAATGCCTAAAATCTATCGCTGCCCAGTCTATATATTCCATCGGGAAAAAGACTCTTGGAAGCACTACCAACTGGAAAATGGCTCAGAAGTCTACGCAAGTTGCTGGGAGAAAAAACCAGGGATTTGGTGTAGCCAATTTCAGTTGGACGATGCCTTCTGCATAGTCTCCACCATGAAAAATGTGAGCGCCGATGTTCAGGCTAAATCGGTAGCCGCCTTGGGCAAAAGCGTTCCATTTGACAATCAAAAAAACCATGTTTTCAAGAAACTCGACGGAAACAGGGTCTACTTGGCCCGACTGAAAGCTGATGCCGACTTGGACATAAATGCCGTTATTGATCAACTCTCCAACCCTTCAAATTTGAAGGGCATCCAAGAGGGTGATGCCGTCGTGGTAATAAAGACGGCAGAAGGCTTCGTATAGAACACGCATGTGCTGCAGCTAGCCGCAGTCTTAGGACCCTCCCCTAGTGGAGGGTTCTGAGGCATTAATGCTAGGTAATAGCAGAACACCATCAGACACTCGCCTTTTTTTCTAGCGACCACCCGATGTGGGCTGCAGGCATGCGGGCCAGAAAACAATTCATGTCGGCCGCACATTTTTTGAGTGGCTTACGAGAAGACATCTGCCCTGCTCAAGGCTACAATGCTTCCCTCGACCCTTGCGGACTGGATGACTTCTCCAGTCTCTACTTTCACTCGCTGGAGAGGGTCACCAGCTTGGAAGGGCATCAATGATCGGAGCACTACAGGACAAAATTGAAGCCCACTTCTCGGGGCACGAGACGTTTCCGCTGCGCCAAATGTGGCTGAAAAAGGCGGTCGACAAGGCTGATGCGGAAGGGCGCTTACTCAAAGAGGTGTTTTCAGACGAGCGAGCCATTGCCGATTTTGGCGTAGGCAGAAACATGGTGTCGTCCATCAAACATTGGGCACTCGCGTGCGATGTGATAGCAGAAGACGACTCGCGCCGCCATTTCAATTTAACTGCTGCTGGCACTCAACTCTTCAGGACAGGCGGACTAGACCCCTATTCGGAAAGCCCCGTTTCAGCATGGTATGCCCATTGGTGCCTCGCCGGACGAGGTACGCGCTCAACGACTTGGTATTGGCTTTTTAATGTTTTTTCTTCCCAAGCATTCAGTCGTGAGGACGCACTACCCACTCTGACGGCTTTTGCCACGTCACTCACAGCAGGAAAGAAACTCTCCAGTGCCACCCTTGGCCGCGATTTGGACACTTGCCTTCGAGGCTATGCCCCCCGGTCGGCGAATGCATCCGTAGAAGAGTCTGCCGAGTCGATGCTAGCAGAACTTGGTCTTCTCCAGGAGGAGAGAAAAGGAATTTTCACATTTCGCCGAGGACCAAAATCGACACTTCCCGACTCGTTGTTTGCGTGGGCATTACTAGACTATTGGACCCGCAATCGGCGCGCGGAATCATCACTCACGTTTGAAACCGCGGCATATGCGCAAGGCTCCCCCGGACGAGTCTTCAAACTCGATGAGGAAAGTGTAGCGGAACGCCTGTTCGCCCTCGCTGATTTGACCAACGGAAGACTTCGTTGGTCTGATACATCGGGACTACGTCAAGTTCATAGAAGTGACTTCGATCCAGAACTATTGATGACCCAACTTTTAAGAGACTCTTATGCCTAACGATTTTACCATTGAAGAGAGCGGTGATACGGTTAAAATCGTAAGGCATTATCAGCGTTCTATACGCCTCGACTCGGATCTTGGACGCCAAGATGCTTTAGATGGCTATGTACTAACGGCCACATCGCGCGAAGCAATTTCAGTGATGGCGCGTCAAATTGCAGGCAGCAATCAGCGAGCATTTACTTGGACCGGACCTTATGGAGGGGGCAAATCCTCTCTGGCACTTGTGCTCGCCGCGGCACTTTCTCCTGAACCGTCCCTGAAAGAAGCGCCTCGAAAACTACTGGCAGATATCCCTCACTTTCAAGAAGCCTTTCCTGAGGATCAAGGAGAGTGGCTAGTTGTGCCCGTTGTAGGTCGCCGCGTTGGCATTCGAGCAGAATTATCCAAGGCGCTAAGTAAAGCGCAGAACATCGATTACAACAGCAGCGATGCCGTTGATTCGCTGATCGCTGATCTGACTGCCGAGGCCGAAAAGCCAGGACGGGGTGGCGTGCTGATAGTGGTCGATGAAATGGGTAAGCTCCTTGAGGCTTCGGCAGCAGGTGGTGACGATGTTCATTTCTTCCAAGACCTTGCCGAAGTGGCGGCACGCTGCAGTGGCAAGCTCGTTATACTGGGTATTCTGCATCAAGCCTTTCGCCAGTATGCCTCACGCCTCGGCATTGAGGCTCGTGAGGAATGGGCCAAGGTACAAGGCCGCTTTTCGGACGTCTCCTTCATAGCCACAGGAGATGAGGTTGTCGAACTCATTGGCCGAGCAATTGATTGTAAAAAACAGCATCCCAGTTCCAAGCAACTAAGCGACACCATCGGCGACGCCATATCAGGTCGACGCCCTGCGGTAGGCACGGCTATGGGGGAGCTGCTAGACAAATGCTGGCCTTTGCACCCCATCACGGCAGCCCTACTTGGTCCGGCCTCCCGGCGGCAGTTCGGGCAGAATGAACGCAGCGTGTTTGGATTTTTGACTTCGCTTGAGCCGTATGGATTTCAAGACTTTCTTCAGCAATGGGACGGGGTTACACCCTACGGACCGGACCGCTTCTGGGATTACTTAAGAGCCAATTTGGAACAGGCGATCTTAGCCTCACCCGATGGCCATCGCTGGGCTCAAGCAGTTGAGGCGGTTGAACGAGCGTCAGCAAAAGGCGCGATCACATCAGAGATTTCGTTAGCCAAGACACTCGCTCTAATTGACATGTTTCGTGGAACCTCTGGGTTGGCTGCGGAAAATGAGGTTCTGAGCACAGTAACAGTTCATAGCAGCCGCGAAGCACTCGCAGAGTCCCTCGAGCGATTGGCCGCTTGGAGAGTGGCCCTATTCCGCAAGCATGTCGGGGCATGGACCATTTTCGAAGGCAGCGACTTCGATATTGATCAAGCGATCTCAAAAGCCCGAGCAACGTTCGTCTCGGCGGACATGAAAACCCTGACAACGCTCGCGAATCTCACTCCGATGGTCGCTAAACGCCATTACGCCGATAGCGGCTCATTCCGCTGGCTCGGTGTATCGATGCACTCTCTGCAAGACGCAGAACGGCTAACCCGCGAATACGAACCGGCGAGCGGCGAGTTCGGGCGTCTGGCACTCGTCTTGCCAGAGCGAAATGTCACCGCAGAGGAAGCCAAGCGTACTTTGAGCGCACTACCCTCTCTCACCACGGCTCCATTAATATTCGGAGTTCCTGCCAATCACGAGCTAATATCTGACTTGGGCTCAGAGCTGCTATCACTTCGACTCGTCTTTGAGGGAAGTCCTGAACTTGAGGGCGACACGGTCGCACGTCGAGAGGTGGCTGCTCGTTTATCCACAATTAAAGGCGCGATAGAGGAAGCACTCAGGGCGTCACTGTTAAATGCAGACTGGCTTATCGAAGACAGCTTTAAACGTATATCAAGCTTATCATCAATGGCTTCCGAGCTAGCCGAGCGCATTTACCCAGACGCTCCTAAAGTCTGGAGCGAATTGGTAAACCGCGATGCGCCGTCAGCCAATAGCGTTAAAGCCCGCCGCGACCTGATGCACCGCATGGTCAGCGGCACCTCCCTTGAGCATCTGCAAATTGAAGGTTTCCCAGCAGAACGCGGGCTTTATGAAACCCTGCTCTCATCGACACATCTTCATGTACAAAGCTCCGATGGCGGTTGGGCCATTTGCGCGCCCAAACCCCAAGATTCGCGAAACCTTCACCCTATGTGGGGTGCTGCATTAAAACTGGTCTCCGGGAAACGTACTGAACCGGTGCGGGTAAAAGATCTGTATGCGCTCTGGGCAACCCCGCCGTACGGAGTGAAAGCAGGACTGATGCCTGTGTTCGCGCTTGCCTTCCTGTTGTGCCACGCCGACACAGTTGCGGTCTACCGGGATGGAGTCTTCGAACCGAAGATCACGGATGTCGATGTTGACGAAATGCTCCAAGACCCCCATCGCTTCTCATTGCGCTGGGTGCAGGAAACGGGTGAACGCAAGCGCGCTTTGAAAGAAATTGCTGCCGTGACTGAAACCTTTGGCTTTAAACCCAAAAGTGCCGCACCACTTGAGGTTGCCAAGTCACTTGTTGCCTTAGCTTTCTCCGCTCCCACCTGGTCACGCAGGACGCAGGAGTTGAGTAGCGAAGCCCGGGCGATCCGAGATGTTTTGCTCAAAGCATCGGACCCCCACCGTTTGCTGTTCATGGATTTGCCCGAAGTTTTGAAGACATCGCCTGCCGAGCTAGCCGACAGATTAGCCGGTCCGCTTCAAGAGTTTCTTGGCGCTTACGAGGGCATGGTGCGCAGGTTAGATCGACGTCTCGCGCAAGCAATTGATGCCCAAGGCGATGACGATGCAGATCTCAGAGAACGTGCTTTAACTGTGAACAAAGGCTCTGGCGAGCTCCGCTTGCGCAGCTTCGCGGCGCGTCTGACAGAGCGCGACGGCTCGATCAAAAGAGCAGAGGGAATTCTCAGCCTAGCTCAGAATAAGCCCCCGACCGAATGGTCAGACCTAGATGTGCAGATGGCAACCATCAACCTCGCAGAACTTGCATTGGATTTTCGCAGAACCGAATCACTTCTCACCATTGAGGGTCTCCGACCAGGTCGAGAGATCTTTTCTGTGGTGATCGGTTCAAGTGGGGACTCCAAACTGCTGACTAGGGATTTCGAAATAGCGAGCCGGGACCAAGCAGCGGTTCAAGGCACCGCTAGCAGGATTATAGAATTGCTCAAAAGTTCGGGCCTGCAAGGGGACCTGCTACTAGCCGCCCTCGCTCATGCTAGCCATGAAGTCGTTCAGAGGGAGGAAACTGAAAATGCGTGAACGACATCTGCTTGGGCTGTCAGGCGGTCGTGATAGCGCCGCTCTGGCAGTTTACATTCAGCAAACCAGACCTGAGCTCGACATTGAATACTTCTTTACCGATACCGGAGAAGAGCTACCAGAGGTTCATGATTTCCTTGGTCGGCTTGAGGGGTTCATGGGTAAGCCGATTCTCCGACTGAATCCACGTAGGGACTTTCGGTTCTGGCTGCGCGAATACAACAACTTTCTGCCCTCTGCCCAGACACGCTGGTGCACTCGACAGTTGAAGTTGGCCCCATTTGAAGAATGGACGCGACCGATGCTGGCCGCAGGAGAAAAAGTCTATTCTTATGTCGCAATCCGAGCCGATGAGGACTATCGGGAAGGGTATGCATCAAAAAACAAGAACTTGAAAGTCCTGCTGCCTTTCCGCGATGACGGTATCGACAAAGCGGGGGTTCTGGAGATATTGGAATCCTCGGGACTCGGTCTTCCTAAGTATTACGAATGGCGCAGTCGAAGTGGCTGCACCTTCTGCTTTTTCCAGCAAAAAATCGAATGGGTTCGCCTACGAGAGCGACATCCGGCAGCCTTTGAAGAAGCCAAGTCTTTGGAGAAGAACGCGCTGGAAAACGGCTCGCCCTTCACCTGGACCAAAGGCGAGCCCCTCTCTGACTTGGAACAACCTGAACGGGTAGAGATGATTTTTAGAGAATATGATGCTCGACGACAAAGAGCCAAATTAAACAGGCCGCGCAACCCCCTCCGTCCGTGGGAGGACAATCTGGAAATCGATGACATCTATGGTGTAGATGAGTCTGACGGTGGATGTGCCATTTGCCACAAATAGCCTAGTGATCTTACCTATACTGTTGCCAGTTTATCCGGGCTCCTAGCGGTCGGGGTTTGAGCAAACGCATCCTCTTGAAGCGCCTCTGGGGCAGAATTTTCAGCTCACCTACCGTTACAATGTAGAGGCCAATACAAGGAGGCGCATATGCAATTCCCATCCATGCAAGAATTTACCCTGGTTACAAAATCAGGTGTCTACCATCAAGCAGGTGTCACGCTCCAGCAACCTGGAGTTTGGAGCCCGCACCTCGCCGAGAAGCCCAAAACATCGCAAGACTATGCATCCTGCATGTACACCACTTTAGCTGGCCGTGGTGATGGTGATGCCTATGAACAGTTCAAAGAACTGGTTGAGCGGGCGGACAGCTTGGTTACCCAAAAGGGCGAGGATCCGGTTGTAGGATGGTTCATTCACACCGGTCCGACTCTGCTCAGCATTGACCAAATCCAGAACGTGGTAGGCCACACGGTGGAAGTCACCCAACTGAACGACTAATCATCATTCAACTCGACGCCCTGGATCAGCACTTCCGTTGGTTCAGGGTCCGCTTGCGTTCACCCAGCCCAATCAACAACTCCCTCTATTTTACCCCTGATCTCCTGACGTAGCGCCTCCCACTTAGCAAGGGAACTGCATGAATTGCGCATGACCTTCTTTGTGAAAAGCTTGGATACAGGTCGGTAACCTTGTAAGCGTCCGGTGAAGTCATCTACCCAATCCAGCTATAAGCACGATGATGGGCATCTGCTCACAATTGGCGTGCACTAGCGCTATCATAGGTGCATTGCTAGCCCTCGGACGCTCAGAACAGATGCTTTATCTATATGTAGATGGCAGCGACAACGACGCTGTCGAGGCAGAGCTTGTGGCTGCGTTCAATGGTCTCGTTTGCGAATGGTCTGAGCTGGGAGCATTCCTCGTGAACCAAAAACACGAACGCGATGAGAGCGTATCTGAGATTGATTCCCCCGATTGGTCTATTGGGTTGAATCTTCCTATTGAGAACTATGGCATCGAGCAGGCCAACCGCTTGATTCCTTTTGCGCAGAGGCTCGCTGTATCTACGGGACGAGAGTTCGTCTTAGGTGTTTCTAGCTCTCAGGGCATTAGTCAGGATATGGTTTTTCTTGATGCGAATTCTGGGGAGCACGAACACTCCATCCTTATAAGCCTACTGAGTGCGAGCGTCCGGTGAAGACAGTGTTCAAAATGATGCTTTGTAAGCGCCGGGGCATCTCATCTTGCGCAACTAAATTGGTTGCCATCGATGCGGCAGCAGCTCTTCGATCTCACTCGCCCGCTGTGTCGGCAGCCGTGTCAGCACATCTTTCAGATAGGCATACGGATCATGCCCGTTCATGCGTGCCGACTGGATCAGGCTCATGATCGCAGCCGCACGTTTGCCACTGCGAAGCGATCCGGCGAACAACCAGTTGGAGCGCCCAAGAGCCCACGGCCTGATCTGGTTTTCGACTTGGTTGTTGTCAATGGGCACAGCCCCGTCGTCCAGGTAGCGCGTCAGCGCTACCCAGCGTTTAAGGCTGTAATCCAAGGCTTTGGCTGTTGCCGTTCCGTTGGGCACCAGATCACGCTGGGCCAACATCCAGTCATGCAGCGTTTTGATGATCGGGGCTGCCTTTTCCTGGCGTATTCGCCAACGATCCTCATCGCTCATGTCCCGAGCTTGGCGTTCAACTTCGTACAAGCCGCCAATCGAGTACAGCGCTTGTTCAGCCAGCTGGCTTTTGTTCGCCACGTGCAGATCGAAAAACTTGCGACGGGCGTGGGCCATGCAGCCAATTTCGGTGATGCCTTTCTCGAAACCGGCTTTGTAGCCAGCGAAATCGTCGCATACCAGCTTACCGTTCCACCGCCCGAGGAAGTTGCGCGCATGCTCGCCTGCACGACTGGGACTGAAGTCATAAACCACAGCCTTGAGCGCCGAAAACGGCGTGGTGCTGTAGGCCCAGACGTAAGCGCGGTGAGTTTTCTTCTCGCCTGGCGCGAGCATCTGAACCGGAGTCTCATCGGCGTGGATCATGCCCAGGGCCAACACTTGTTCACGCAGCGCATCGACCAGAGGCTGGAGTTGTACGCCGGTCTGTCCGACCCATTGCGCCAGTGTCGAGCGAGCAATCGCCAGCCCGGCCCGAGCAAAAATCTTCTCCTGCCGGTACAGCGGTAAATGGTCGGCGAACTTCGCCACCATCACATGGGCCAACAGGCCAGCGGTCGGAATGCCCTTGTCGATCACTTGAGCCGGTACAGGCGCCTGGATCAGTGTTTCGCACTGGCGGCACGTCCATTTTCCACGCACATGCTGCTCAACTGTGAACACACCCGGGGTGTAATCGAGCTTCTCGCTGACGTCTTCACCGATACGCTGAAGCTGACAGCCACAGGCGCACTGGGTGTCTTGCGGTTCGTGATGTATCACTATGCGAGGAAACTGCGACGGCAGTGGGACACGCTTGGGCTTCTGACGTGACTCGGCCGGTGCGGCTGGCGGATTGGTTGCCTTCAGCTCGGCTTCGATAGCTGCGATATCGGTATCGAGCAGATCGTCGAGCAGACTGCCTTGGTCGGGGCTCAGTTGCTCGCTACGCTTAGCGAATTTGTGTCGCTTGAGGATGGCGATCTCGTGAGCAAGTTGCTCGTTGACCGTTTCAAGACGTTGGATTTTCTGGCCCATCGTGTCGACCTGGGACAGCAACTGCATAGCTTGTTCGGCTAAGGCGCGAAGCTGTTCCGGTGTCATCTGATCGAGTTTTGGCAAGGAATTCATGCTGCTGATTGTGCCAGAGCAGGCGATCAGCGGCGATAAACCGATGGGCTAATGGCAGGTGCTAAAGCACTGTGATCGCACCGCCCGTGCCAACTCGTTGCCAAGGCAACCCCAACACCAAGGCTTGAAGTTGCTCGCTGTCGAGTTCGACTTCCGAGCCGTGCCGAATACCTGGCCAGTGAAACTTGCCCTGGTTCAGCCTTCGTGCCGCAAGCCAGATACCCACGCCGTCATGCACCAGAACTTTCATCCGATTGGCGCGGCGATTGGCGAACAGATAAGCGCAGTGCGGCTTCGCCGCACCGAACACGGCAATGACCCTGGCTAACGCCGTTTCGGTGCCGGCGCGCATGTCCATCGGCTCGGTGGCGAGCCAGATCGCGTCGAGGCGAATCACCGCAGCAGGTCTCGCAGAAAGGTGGCACAGGCGGCAGCGCTTTCGGTCGGCCAGTTCACCTTGACGGTGCCATGTGGGTTCTGGATTTCAATGCAGATGCTCGATGATGGAGCCTGGGAATACCCTCCGGCGAGCTGCAAAGGTAGCGGAATGAAAGCAGGTTGCAGCGCCATGGCTTTGTTCGTTTGCACTCGAATCCATTTATGGACGAGGTTCGCGTTAAGGCTGTGGTGCTGCGCGACGCTGGCAATCGACGCGCCGGGCTGAGCGCACTCTTGGACTACCTGGGCCTTGAAGGATTTGGAATAGGATCGGCGTTGTGGCTGCATGGAAAGACCCGCTTAAAAGGCTAGAAATGGTGTCCACCTAAATTAGGTGGACACCATCGCCTTTGGCGTCGGGGTCAGGAAGGTGAGTTGGCCGGACGCTTACGTAACCTTTGCGTTTCAGATGTAACCGTCCGGCCAAGTCACCTACCGAACTCCAGCATTTAGGGCGATGGTGTCCGCGTATTTTTAAGCGAACGCGATCACCCTTATCGCTAGGATTTCCATGCGCCAACGTAGCTCTTATCCCAAACCGTTCAAAGTCCAGGTCGGCCAGAAAGCGCAATGCGGCAAGGTGTGATTGCGGGACGCTTAGCGCCGATAAGCGGAAAGCCCAAAGATAGTGGTTGCGCGGCCATTTTCGGTTAATATTTTCTGGGTGTTCGGCGCACATTTTAAGAAAATCTTGGCGCGGTTAAGAAAATCTAGCCAACGACAGGGGAAAAAATGGGAAATCTAGTGGGTTACGCCCATTTGATCAATGCGATGGAGCTACCCACTGGTGCGGCAGCAACTGTCCAATTTCACTGGCCCTCTGTGTCGGCAACCGCGTAAGCACATCCTTGAGATAGCCATACGGGTCATGCCCGTTCATGCGTGCCGGCTGAATCACGCTCATGATTGCCGCAGCCCGTTTTCCGCTGCGCAACGACCCTGCGAAGAGCCAGTTTTTGCGTCCAAGCGCCCATGGCCTAATTTGGTTTTCCGCCCAATTGTTGTCTATGGGTACGGCCCCGTCATTGAGGTAGCGCGACAGCGCTGCCCAGCGTTTCAGGCTGTAATCGAGTGCTCTGTTGATGGCCGAGCCTTCGGGCACCAGATCACGCTGGGCGAGCATCCAGGCATGCAGCATATCCATTACCGGCGCGGCTTTTTCTTGCCGTATTCGGCGGCGTAAATCCGGTTCCAGGCCACGGACTTCACTTTCGATTTCGTACAGCAAGGTGCGTTCGGCTGCAAACATTCCTCCAAATCACTACAGACGCTTCAGACCAAGAAGCTCACGAACTAATTGAGGCAATCAACAGGGACTAGCAAAAAGATAATAATTCAGGAGTCCTTGGTTTTATTCTTTAAATCGTCTAGCTCCGATTTTAATCTAAAGTTTTCCTCAACAAGTTCTTTTATGAGCTGGCTCTTTTCCTGATATCGCTTATTCACAAGCATCTGTTGGGTGCGAGCGACATATGGTTTTAAGGAGTCAGGATTGCTTTGGCCAAGTTCCATTGATACGGAAGCAGCAACCGAAGCATCCGAAGTGTCCAGCTTCAGTTCTGCACGCTGTTCAAAGTTAATTTGAATCCTGTCTTGAGCAAACTTTCTTCTTAAGGCGTGTATGGATGTCCTAGCTTGAGTAGTGCCAATCGCTTTGAACGCTTTTCCGAAAATGTCAGAAACACTTGCGTCGTTCAAAGGGTGTCCGTTGCGAGCGGATAAGAAAATTCTGTCAAGCGTAACTGCTTCGTTGAAGCCTTTTAGAGTAATCATTCTTTTACGTACAGCAGTTATAAACTCACTAATTCTGTAAGCGAGCAAAATAGGGATTTTGTAGTTAAGATTTGCGTCAAATTTTTGCTTGTCAGGGTTGACAATAATACAATCGTCAAGAGTTTTTTTTAGTTCCTCATCGGAAAACTGTGCGCAGCGAAGAGCGTTTAAGGATCCTCTACGAAAGCCTACCGAACTGGCGATGGCCATCATGAGACTGTTACGCTCTGAAATGTATTCGGTCGTTTCTTTGCGAAAGTGATACTCAAGATCATTGACGTCTTTTTCGGTAGCTGAGTATTCAGTAGCGTGTTTGCTGGATCGTCCAATTCGCCTATAAAGTAATGGGTACATAAGATAATACTCATTCGACGTTTTTTTTCGTTTTGACTTTAGAGTGAAATCAGAAGTTATTGCACACTCATACGGCCCGATCAGATTGCAAAGCTTATGGTGGTTTTGATACCAATGATAAAAACAATAAATCCTAGTAAGCCGGCTATTAATTACCCTTTTTAGTTTTTTCTCCGTTACTCTGCTTTTTACCGCGATTCGATTGAGATCCGCGTTTCTAAAGCTCTTTAGTATCCCATTCGTGGCGCTGACTATTGAAATTTTTTTGGATTTTATGTAATTAAAATAAAGGATGAGATGGTACATCTCATTTTTTACATACGTGAATGACGATAATTCATACCGCTGCAGATAGATCGCATAATCCATAATGTCGTCGATAATTAGGAGATTTTCCGAATCAAATGGAATTGGTATTTTAAGATCTGCCTCGCCACTCCAACTAATTTGAATTGGCATCTTTCAATTTCCTTTTTAATTCCTTGATCGCACCATTTAAGCTATGAACCTTATCTTCAAAAAGATCATTCATTCGAACAAGCTCAATTTTTTGGTTCGCCGTATATAACTCAAGAACACTGATATATTTTTTAAGATTTCTAATATCCTCTTTAAGCTTTCCGATTCTATCTATACGGTTGTTCGAGGGACTTTTAGAGTGGGCTAGCATTGACGCATGGAGAGAGGCGACCACTTCACTCTTTAAATCTTGATACTTATTGAGCGTGTCGTTTGCATTGCGTTTAATAGGAGCAACTTTTTCTCTATATTCCAAAGTGTTCTGAGAGAGGTCCCAATTATTAAACTGCCGTAGAGTTCTTGGGCAATATTCCCCAGTTGGAAAATCCGAACTACTGGATATCTCCTTGAGTAGAGAGATCTTTAGCCGAATATTTCGAATTGCTTCATTTCTATTAATCTCAGAGATTCTCATACGTTCCTCCCAAGATTCGACTTGTGATAGCGTAAAGTATCTTCTAGATCTTCAATATCATACTCCATGTTAATCCTTGCAACCGAAGATTCTAATAATTTGTCAGCCTCCAACTTCAAACTGATGAGATCCAGCTCCATACCATAGACGTGTTCCTCTGAAGTCCAAGAAAAAAGACAGCCTCGACAGAGTTTTGGAGATGCGTTCTCCTTGTGAAGTTGGTTATCATTTCGTTGCCAGCACTTTGATTTAGATTTGATTCGATTAGCGCCTGCTAAGCACTGTGCATGCTTAAACGGTTGCGGGCTATGCCCTCTACTCCTGAGTCGTTCAATCAGCATGTTCATTTTTTCTATATCTGGCTTAGCATAATCAACAGATGAAAACATTTTCTTATAAAGAGCACGTGTGAGCTTAGTGTACCCACCCGAGGTATTTTCGGCCGAAATGCTGCGGTATATAATTTCGCTAAACTTCTCCTTGGTAATCTCTGCCATACTCGTCATTATTTCATCATTGTGAAGAATAAGAGCTTCGGACTGCGCCTGTATATTCCAATCATAGAGCTTGCTAATTTCTGCAGACTCCGCTTGTGTTTGAGGATTAGACACATATATTTGCGTAGTAGCGATATCCTCGTGTTGAAGTTGATACGATAAAAAAGGAAGCATGAAGTATTCGTATCTACTGATAAACACTTTACAGTATAACCGTCGAAACATATGCGGAGTAAGCCTCATTGACTTGCCGATTGCTGAATATATATAATTCCCTGACATCACAGGATCAAAACTTTCAAAGCCGAACTGTGAATATACGTTCGCGAACCCCGTAGTATTCAATATCTTGTAGCGAAAAAGTGTTAAATTACGATCCATTCTCATTGAATAATTATGTTTCTTAAATGGCTCCCCTGAAAATATTAGCTGAAGTTTTTCTAATATTGTAATTGCTAGCTTTGTAGCTGGGGCAATATAAAACTTTACATAATCTTTTAGCGTTTTCTCGACATAAAACTCTTGAAGAAATATCCCCGCCTTCTCATTTATAACAACACCACTACCCAGTGAAAGGCCGTATTTTTTATGAGTGAGTTCGCCCTTCCTCCTTGCATTGAAAATCGCTATGACTATGAAACACGAATTTAGAAGATCTTTTGTGGAAGCGTTTAAAAACTTGAGCCGATCATTAATACTCGCTGGCTCAATTTCATCAGACTTGACAAGCCCAACTCGACATGCAAAACGCATCACCCTAGAAAGTTTTTCTCGCGGACTGCCAGGCTGCGCTAATTGTTTTGCTGCAAAAGCCAGAAGACGAAGCGTTCGATAACTTTTAGAATTGAGGTAATCTAGAGAGTACTCCAAAAGCATACCGGCATCGTAGCTATTAATGTCTTCAGTAGCACCCGGATTTTCTGTTAGCTTTTTTGCTAGCCGAACATAGTTTTCATATGGAACTACTTTTACTCTATACCCATCAGCAGAGTGGTAAAGTAGATTGATGGACTCTAGAGTTTGACGTAACAGGCTATAGTGCATCCCACCAAAAGCCTTATCATTCGTCCGAAAAGCAGTCAACCAGCCTTTTGCAACTTGAAACTTCCGCACCTTATTAAAATAAACTTTCACCTCCTGCCCGCTAATATTTGTAGCAATGGCAGATTGAAACCCGACAGAACTCAGACTAACTTTTGAGTTCGTAGACGTGAATATTGGATGCGATGGATCTATTGCTGCATCTAAAAACTCGGTCACCCGGGCATCTATATTTAGGGCTTCATGCCAGCCATTTCTGGCTAGAATCCTAGCCAGATTTAGCGTGAACGGAGCTGCAATGGTCCCTAAGTCGAATATATTATTTAGCCAGCAATATTCTAAAAATTTAATTATGCTAGAGAGCATGAAACATATACGATTGCATTTGGAGTTGCTGGGTGCATTCGAGACAGCAAAATAATCTAACGAATATATTAAAGCGATTAGGTAATGCGTACGCTCAATAAGCCTAGAGGGTGTTTCGTACGCAGCATTAGCAGGCAACCAATATCTTTTAAGATCTATCGGCTTCGCTTTTCTTTCATCTGAACGCGCATCATGCTCTTTAATAAACAACACAAAGTTTGAATCAAGAAACAAATCTTCTGACAGCGGGCTGCAGTTAATAATATCAAATATATCTTGACTCATGTTGCGTCCTCAACACCTAACAATGCGCTTTCAATTTTGTTTAGCACGTATCCAAACCTAGAGTGCTTCACGTAATTGTACAGCGCGTCATTAAATGCAATTTTTGGAGCAATAACTATATTGAAGCGCTCTTGATTTTCACTACGTAATCGCTGCCAGTTTTTAAAATAATACTCACGCGTCCTAACAATGTTTAAAACCTCCTCTTCACTAATTATGATTCTTCTTTGAGGGCAGCCATCGTTTTTGTGGCAGTTTTCAGCTGAACAAATTAAATCTGCTCCCCGATCACTATAAAGCCCCGTGTAGGGATCAACGCATAACGAACCATCCCCAACACTCGTCCAGTTATTTACATTGTTTTTTCTTGAGATCATATTGAAGACAACTTTATTCTCGAGATCAACTTGAAATTGAAGATTAATCGAGGATGAGATGTTTCTTGTTATGAATTGATCAAGATATCTGCCAGTGGTACCAATGCTGCTATGTCCGCCTCGCTGCCTAGCTATTTCGAAGCTTTTCGATTTATAGGCGTCAAGGCATAATACAGTTCTACGAATTTGGCTTAGTGAAAAATTAAATAAATCATTTCGCTCAATAAATTTTTCCGGTGTCATTTGAATAGTTGTAGACTGCCTCTCAGAAAATTTATCACCGCTAGTCCAAGAGTGCCAGATCCTCTTACTGCCTGATGGTAGCAATGAAAATAAATGTAGTTGATCGAAGTTCCAAATCAGTAATTCTATTGCGTAAATTACATCGACCTCAGTTTTTTCTAAGAAAATAACAGGGGTATCATCATCTGTTTTTTCTTTGAAACCTTGCAATGTATATGCAAAACCTTCTTTGTTGCTTGTTATCCCATCTCTATCCATGGCGACTAGCGCATCTTGGTTCCACCCAGTCCTGCATAGCAACAATATGAAAATTACCTGCAACTCGATAGTTGTAAGACGCTCCGGAGAAAAAAAAGTCTGGCGCGGATTGTATCCCTTAGGATCCGACAACCCTATCGCTAAACAGTTTTCCTTTAAACCATGTAGCTTAAAAGTACCATTCTTAACCATTGACTGAGCATGCAGAAGCACCCCCTTCCTAAAAATCGCTAAAATGTTCTCTGCGGAGTTCCGATTTAATATTTTACTTGTGCCAGACGAAGGATATTTGAAAAGTGTGCTCATAACCTCCGACTCTTGAAAGCTTGTTAGTCTTTTACATTCGAGGCCTTTTATTTTAAGTCGGTTTTGTTTAGAGAAAAATAGATCCTGATTGCATGCTTCAATAATTTTCGATAAATCAGCCTGCAAAATACTTGCCGACTTTTCTATTAAGTCTAAGTAGTTCTTGTGAGGCACGGCGCCGAGTGGATAGTCTCTTTCCAGGTTTTTTAGGTGATCCTCCATATTCAATATGGGTTGAAGTTTATGTTGAAGCCTTCCTAAATTTGCCTTGAACTTTACCGAGTCTACGGAGATCTCTTCGGCAGCGAGGAGCTTGGTGTTGAGTACAACCTGCCTGAACTTTGAAGAAATCTGTCGCATTGCCTCGGATGTATGATCAGTTTCACTGATTCGATTTTCCAGAACTCTGAATAATGCGTGCATTTTTTTCGGTGTTAGATCTTGCTCGCAAAGTCGACAAATTTCCCAGCCTTGGGGATCTAGCTTCAAACAAAAAATTGCCGTTTTGATGCAATAAATCACATCAACTCTGATGCGATTTTCCAACGATGAATCAGATAATTTCCGCAAGACTGTAACCACCCATGACTCCCCCCATAGGTCGAGCTCATCGAGATCGAACAACCTCTCACTGTGATACACATGGTGGAAACTCTTGTACTGAACAAGAATTTTTATAATTCGACTATTTTGTGTATACAAGGTTGGCTCCTCTCCGCAAAACCAAGCGTAGCAGGGCTCCCAGCACCTTGCTCATGGAGTCAAACTACATTGACCAGTGAGCCGAAGGTCATGCTTGCCAGGGCCAACAAACCGAAGAGCATCCCAGCCAGGGACATCCCCGACAGCCCGATGCCTTGGTAGACCACCATGATCAGCCCCACCAACCCCAACCCCAGGCCGAACATCCGGCGCCAGGAGCGTTGGCGCTCCATCAGCACCACGGTGAGAATCGGCTGCACCCCCATGATGGTTGCCATCACCCCCGGGGTAACTTTGAGGTCCAGGGCCAGCAGATAGAAAATCTGGTACGCCCCCAACAACACCAGCCCCGTCGCCGCCGCATACAGCAGCGGCTTGCCGGGTTGCGGCAGTTTCAGCTTGAAGATCGGTACCAGAATCACCAACCCCGCAAGGGCGATGGCAAAACGGATCAGCAAAAAGGCGAAGGGCGACGCATGGGCCAGGCCCAACTTGGAGAAAATCGCCCCGCTGCTCCATAGCAATACAAACAGGCTCGTCGAAGCCGCCGCGGCCACGGATTGTTTCGAAATAACAGACATGGTTACCACCTGTAATCAGGCAAAAAGCCGATTCAGCAAAAGCTAAAACGCGTCGGTTTAGCTCAGTAGGTTTTTTTCAGGCAGGCATACGGGAACAGCAATCAGCTGATCAGCCCGAAATGCCAACACCCGGCGGTGATACGACTGCGTACACCGGCGTGCTACTGACAGGTGGGGGGTAGTGACTGATCTGCGCAGGCTGCTGGTTCCCGCACGGCACGACCACAGCGCTGGACGCTGAATCGACTACCGCTATGCACAGGAATGCAGGCATGGGCTGATCTTTTGAGGAGATGAAGACGCGACGACTATAACCAGCCACCGACATATTTTGCAATCGATCCAGCAGAACCGCTTGCGCATGATGGCTTTTTCATTTTGGCCGCGCAGGCCGCCCGCTATACTACCGCCCAGTTTTTTCCAAGGATTCACATGGCCGCTTTGCCCTGGCTGTACCTCGCCCTCCTATCCATCGGCTATGTCATGGCGTTGGTCTACGGCCAACTGGGGGTGCTGGCGGCAATCTCCGTGGCCCTGCTGCTGATCGCCGGGTACGCGGTACGCCAGCAACGGACCCCGTGGGGGCGTTACGTCGGCCACGGGTTGTTCATCGTATTGGCCGTGGGCCTGGCGATGCACTGGCTGCCGGGGTTCGACAACGGGCGCGGTATCGCGCCCCAGCGTTTCACCGCCGATGCCGTGCCCTTCTCGATGTACCTCAACCAGGACAAACCGCTGATCGGCTTCTGGCTGCTGCTGGCCTGCCCGTGGATTGTGGCGCGGCGTTCATTGCGACTGTCGATCTGCGTCACCGCCTTGGCGTTGACCCTGACAGCCATCGCGGCCCTGGGTGGCGCGGCGTTGCTGGGGGTCATCAGTTGGGCGCCGAAGTGGCCGGACCAGGCGTGGTTGTGGGTGCTGAATAATCTGTTGCTGGTGACGTTGGTGGAAGAAGCGCTGTTCCGCGGCTACATTCAGGGCGGCCTGAGCCGACGCTTCAAACACTTGCCCTACGGCGAAAACCTCGCATTGCTGCTGGCCGCTCTGCTATTCGGCCTTGTACACCTGGGCGCGGGCTGGCAGTGGGTGCTGCTGGCCAGCATCGCCGGCGTCGGTTATGGCCTTGCTTATCGTTTTGGCGGCCTGGGCGCGGCGATTGCCACGCATTTCGGCCTTAATTTGCTGCATTTCGGACTGTTTTCCTACCCAATGCTCGCCGGCTGATTATTGCAAAAATAAGTTAAATATATGATCGCCACCGCCGATACCCATTGAAAGCCTTGCGGATTGAATAACCATGCGTAATAACCAACCCGTTACCCAGCGCGAACGGACCTTCCCCGCTCAGCAACGGTTGATCTCCACCACAGATGCCAAGGGTGTCATCACTTACTGCAACGACGCTTTCGTCGAAATCAGTGGCTTCTCCCGCGACGAACTGGTGCGCGCCCCGCACAACCTGGTTCGCCACCCGGACGTTCCGGGGGCTGTGTTCGCACACATGTGGTCCACGCTCAAGCAAGGCTTGCCATGGATGGGCATCGTTAAGAACCGCTGCAAGACCGGCGATCACTACTGGGTTAACGCCTATGTGACGCCGATGTTCGACGGCAACCAGGTGGTCGGCTATGAATCGGTGCGCATCAAGCCCACCGCCGAGCAGATCCGCCGGGCCGAAGCGCTCTACAAACGCATCAATCAGGGCAAGTCCGCCATTCCCCAGCGGGACAAGTGGCTGCCGGTGCTGCAGGACTGGCTGCCGTTTATCCTGGTCAGCCAGTTGAGCTTCATGATTGGCGCATCGCTCAATTCCCACTGGGGCTTTGCCCTCGCGGCAGGGTTGTCGGTGCCGTTGGGCCTGCTGGGCCTGAGCTGGCAACAGCGCGGCCTCAAGCGTTTGCTGCGCCTGGCCGAACAGACCACTTCCGATCCGTTGATCGCGCAGATGTACACCGACAGCCGTGGCGCCCAGGCGCGCCTGGAAATGTCGATCCTCAGCCAGGAGGCACGTCTGAAGACCTGTCTCACGCGCTTGCAGGACACCGCCGAACACCTCAACGAGCAGGCGGCGCAGTCCAACACCTTGGCGCACAACAGCTCCAGCGGCCTGGAACGCCAGCGCGTGGAAACCGAACAGGTGGCCACCGCAGTCAACCAGATGGCGGCGACGACCCAGGAAGTCGCCAGCCATGTGCAGCGCACGGCCGATGCCACCCAGGAAGCCAATCGCCTGACCGGGCGCGGCCGCGATATCGCCGGGGAAACCCGCGCGGCGATTCAGCGGCTGTCGGCCGCGGTTGGCGAGACCGGCGTGACCGTCACCCAACTGGCCAAGGACAGCGATGAAATCGGCGGCGTGGTAGACGTGATCAAAGGCATTGCCGACCAGACCAACCTGCTGGCCTTGAACGCCGCGATCGAAGCCGCGCGTGCCGGTGAGATGGGCCGTGGTTTTGCGGTGGTTGCCGACGAAGTCCGCCAACTGGCGCAACGCACGGCTGAATCGACCGGGCAGATCCATACCCTGATCGCCAAGCTGCAGCAAACCGCTGCCGCTGCCGTACAAACCATGGACGCCGGGCATCGCCAGGCCGAAGAAGGCGTGGCGCGGGTGATGGAGGCGGATCAGGCGCTGGTGGGCATCAGCGAAGCGGTGGCCAACATCACCGACATGACCACCCAAATCGCCGCCGCCACGGAAGAGCAAAGCTCGGTTGCCGAAGAGATCAGCCGCAATATCAGCACCATCGCGCTGCTGGCCGATCAGACGTCGGAACAGGCGTTGAACTCGGCGCAGTTGAGTGAAGAGTTGACGCACACGGCGCATACCCAGTATTCGCTGGTGGAGCGGTTTAACCGCTAAACCGCTATCGGGGGCAAGTCGAATCGTCGCACCGCCCCTCCCACATTCGACTGCATTCCAAGGGGTGTACGCGGTTAAATGTGGGAGGGGCGGTG
>Ga0302216_1000157_pt1 | contig 27673 bp, 23 predicted proteins | sample II_Fen_N3_2_FD_194575 | JGI IMG/M metagenome (GOLD analysis project Ga0302216, IMG submission 194575) | Peat permafrost microbial communities from Stordalen Mire near Abisko, Sweden - II_Fen_N3_2 | ecosystem: Environmental > Terrestrial > Soil > Wetlands > Permafrost | place: Sweden: Abisko...
GACGCCGTGTAGCTTGTACTCCATGCGCCACTGGCTGATCAAGTCTGAACCTTCCACCTATTCCTGGAACGACCTGCTGCACGAGAAGGTCGGCACTTGGGACGGGGTCCGCAATTTCCAGGCCCGCAACAACCTGCGGGCCATGAAAGAGGGGGATCTTTGCCTCTTCTACCACAGCGTGACGGAAAAATCCGTAGTCGGAATCTGTCACGTGGTGGCAGAGCACTTTCCCGACCCAAGCGACCCGACCGGCACTTGGTCAGCCGTGAAGGTGGCGCCGACGGAAGCCTTCCCCAAGCCCGTGCCCCTAGCCGCCATCAAGATGGATGCAGCTCTTGCAGAATTCGCCTTATTGAAACAGAGTCGTCTTTCGGTGGTTCCTGTGACCGCGGAGGAATTCTTCCATATTCGCGATTTGGGAGGACTTTGAAATGCGCTTGCTTCCCATTCTGATCGTCATCCTCGTGGCCGGCGGACTACACGCCTACGTGGGCTCGCGCCTGGTGGTCGCCGGGATGCTGTCCCGTTCCCTGGCGCTACCGATCCTGACCATTCTGCTGGCAGCCGGCGTCGCCGCCATGATCCTTGGCCGAAGAGGCTTCGGCAGCCCCTTCACCCTCACCATCGCGTGGCTCGGATACGTATGGCTCGGGACGCTCTTGCTGCTGTTTGCCGCCTCGCTGGCTGGCGACTTGTGGTGGCTCGGAGGACAATTGTTTCAATTTCTGTCACACCGAGACGCTTCCGCTGCGATTCTCTGGGGACGGCGCGCCTTCGCTTCTGCTGCCCTGCTCGCGGCCCTCTGGAGCCTCGTGGAAGCGCGCTTACCGCCCCGCGTCCACGATGTGAACGTGGGAATTCCAGGCCTGCCGGCAGCCTTCGAGGGATTCCGCATCGCCCACATCACCGACACCCACATTTCCCTCTTGCTTGGAAGATCCTGGAGCCAGTCACTGGTGGCGCGCATAAATGCCGCTCGTCCCGATCTGGTGGTGCATACCGGCGACTTCGCCGACGGTCCGGTCGAGCCTCTCACTCCGGCAGTGGAACCCTTTGCGCATCTCGCCGCGCCCCACCTTTTCGTGACAGGAAATCACGAGAGCTATTCCAATCTCCAGGCCTGGACCACCAAGCTCCGCACGCTCGGCTTCGCAGTGCTAGACAACCAAGCCTACGTGGTCACGCGAGGCGATGCTCACCTAGTCATCGGCGGCGTCACCGACTTCAATCAGGGATCCCACTTTCTTGGCAGCAAGAGCGATCCTGCCAAAGCCTTTTCCCAAGTACCCGAAGGCCCGCGTATTCTGCTCGCGCACCAGCCGCACAGCGCCTTGGCAGCTCAAGGGCTGCACATCGCCCTTCAACTTTCGGGACACACCCACGGCGGCCAGATCTGGCCGTGGCATTTCTTCGTGCGGCTGCAGCAGCCAGCCAATTCCGGCTTCGCAAAGCTGGGCGACGTGCTCGTCTTCACAAGTCGTGGTGTCGGGTTCTGGGGGCCTCCGATGCGCCTCTTTGCCCCACCCGAAGTGCCGGTACTGGTGCTGCGCCGCTCAGTCAGCCTTTGACGACTCGCTGATCTTGGTCAGGGGGCCGATGTGCCGCGTGGGAGAGTAGTAGATCTGCGGCGAGTCGAAGGTCATGTGCAATCGCAGCGAGAACACCGGCTGCTTGCCGGTCGGCCCGTAGTCGCGCAGGTCCTCGGGATCGTTCCACCCCAAGGTGACTGCCGTGAAGCGCAGCCGCAAGCCCCAACTGCGTCCGGTCCACCGGGTGTGCGCGTAGGAGAGATCCACCCCCACCAACCCTTGCGGCAGCAGGTCGCTCTGAATGGTTGCACGCTCGAAATGGCCAGCAGTTCCCCCTTGCGCCACCAAGCGCAGCTGGTCGAGCCAAAGCGGCAGCACTAGGTAGCCCTGACCTTCGCGGCTCTCATCCCAGGCATTGTGATCGGCGTCCACGTAGCGCATGCCTACAGAAAATTCGCGCCAGGGCATGCCGTCTTTTTCGCTGCTGTAGACCGGCTCCACCTGCCAGGCAATTTCCGACATGGCAAGTCCCTCTTGCCCCCCTTGGCCCACCAGCGAGAACCGCCCCATGCGCAAAAGCCCCCAACCGTCGTTGCGAGCACTTCCCAGCGGCCCAACCGACGTGTTCAGCGCCTCGCGCCGCATGGCTCCAAGTCCCAGCTCCAAGGAGGGGCGCAAGGCAAACAGCAGACCGCCAGCCCAGCTCGATCCCGAAAGATCGTCGGGACGCCCCTTCCAGGAAAGTTCGCGGTTCCACCCGCCTTGCTCCCAAAGGACGGCAGCACCGAGTTTAAGCGCCGAAGTGGTGTCTTCGATATTTCCCTGAATCGCCAGCGACAGACGGCGACGGCGCATCACCCCGTTGGGCTCCGCCGAATCTCCAGACTTCGGCCCCACGGCCCCAACAAAAGGGCTGCCGACTTCAAAAAGGTCCATCTGGCCAATGGCCTCAGGGTGCATGCCGGCCGCGAGGTCGGAGAGCCAGGCCGAAAGGGAAGCGTCCCGCGCGGCAAGCCATGGGTCCGCGCCAGAAAGCGAAGCAAGGATTAGGAGAAGTGCGAACACCATTCCAAGGTAGCTCCCGCGTCACTTGGCTACCTTGTCCAAGAGACGGAAGGAGAGATATGTCCGAGCCATCCTGGGGCGAACGCGCCCGCAACACCTTTCCCGGCGGCGTGAATTCGCCGGTGCGAGCGTTTCGCAGCGTCGGCATTGAGCCGTTTTTTGTCCATCGCGCCGTGGGGTCGCGCCTGGAAGCCGAGGACGGACGCGTCTTCGTGGATTGGATCGGCTCCTGGGGACCGCTGATCCTCGGACATTCCCATCCGGCCGTGAAGGCGGCCATCGCCGAAGCCTTGGAGGAAGGCGCCAGCTTCGGGGCCTGCTCGCCGCGCGAAGTGCTCCTAGGCGAAGAGATCCGCTCCCGCATGCCTTGGTGCGAGATGCTGCGCTTGGTGAACTCCGGCACCGAAGCCACCATGAGCGCCATCCGCCTGGCCCGCGGCGCTACCGGTCGCGACAAGATCGTGAAGTTCCGCGGCTGCTATCACGGCCACTCCGACTCCTTCCTGATTGCCGCCGGATCGGGCGCCCTCACTCACGGCAACCCCTCCAGCCCTGGCGTCACCGCCGGCACCGCTCGCGACACCTTAGTCGCCCACTACAACGACCTTGATTCGGTCGCCGCCCTCTTCAAGGCTAACCCCGAGGCCATCGCCTGCGTCGCCGTCGAGCCGGTCGCCGGCAACATGGGTGTCATCCCCCCCGAGCCGGGTTTTCTGGAAGGCCTGCAAGCGCTTTGCCAGCGCCATGGCGCGCTTTTCCTGGTCGACGAAGTGATGACGGGATTTCGTCTTTCTCGCGGCGGGGCGGTGGAGCGCTTTGGCCTCTCTCCCGACCTCGTCACCATGGGCAAAATTGCCGGCGGCGGCTTGCCGCTGGCCGCCTTTGGAGGCCGTCGCGAACTGATGGAGCAGCTGTCTCCCCTCGGAGCCGTCTACCAGGCCGGAACCCTTTCCGGAAATCCCTTGGCCTGCGCCGCCGGGCTTGCCACGCTGCAGCGGCTGGACGATACCGTGTACACCCATCTGGAAGCTCTTGGCGCCCAAATTGAAGAGGCTCTGACGACCCAGTTCGCAGGTCTTCCCGTGCGGGTGCAACGCGTGGGCTCCATGCTCACCATCTTCTTCCACGACGGGCCACTCTACTCGATGCGCGACACCGAGACGTGCAACACGGAGGCCTACGCCCGCTTCTTCCGCGGCATGTTGGACGAAGGCCACTTCCTACCGCCCGCGCAGTTCGAAGCCTTCTTTCTCTCCATGGCCCATTCGCAGGCCGACGCCGAGAGTCTGGTGCAGGCCGCTGGTCGCCAAGCGCGCCTCGCCTTGGGCGCCTAGCACACAGTGTTTGCGACACTCCTCCTGGTGCTTGCCTCCGGAGCGCTGGGGGATGTCGGCCACGACGCCCGCCTCTATGCCACCGCCCCCCTTCGTTGGGGAGGCGCCGAATGGGGGACTACAGCTGCCGTATTGGGCACCACCGGGCTTCTCACGCTAGCGGATGCCCCGGTGCGCGATTGGACCCAAGAGCACCGCCCGACCTCGCTAGCCACGGCATCGAAGGTGGTTCGGCAGGCTGGCGAAGGCCGCTGGACCGTCCCCGCCTTGGGAATCCTCTGGGGGGCCGGTGCTGCAATGGGGTCAAGTCGCGAGTCCCGTGTTGGGCGCGAAGGCCTAGAAGCCTTTGCCTTTTCCGGTGCCGTCTCGCAGTTGCTCAAGTATGGTGCCGGTCGCCGTCGCCCCATCGGAAACGATCCCTACGCCTGGAATGCCTCGCGCGGCAATCAAGACGGACTTTCGTTTCCGTCCGGACATGCCCAAGCCGCCTGGTCAGTCCTCACCGTAGTGGCCTTGGAATATCGCGGCACTCCAGCCGTCACCCCTTTGGCCTTTGGGCTGGCCGGGGCCTGCGCCCTGTCGCGTCTCTACGACGACCGTCATTGGGCTTCTGACGTCTTCCTAGGGGCCGTTCTGGGCTTTGCTAGCGGTTGGGCCGTCGTTCACTGGAACCGCCATGACACAGACTCCACAGCGCCTCAAGCACCCGCTTTGCGCATTTCGATACCTTTTTAAAAACATCTCCCTTTACAAATCATCGAGCTCGCTTATCTTTTTTCTCCTCGCAGGGAAACCTGTGGTGAGGTATCGGGGTCATAGCTCAGTTTGGTAGAGCACCACAATGGCATTGTGGGGGTCAAGGGTTCGACTCCCTTTGGCTCCACTTACTGACAAAGTCAGTAGTGGGATAAAGAAACCAGAATCGCAAAGCGCGGTTCTGGTTTTTTGTTTCCCCTCAAGGGCGCTCGTCGTCCGCACAAATCCGCCCCAATCCGAGCAGTCGTTGTGCGTCTTTAGTGCCTCAGAGGCTTTGGTGCCGACAGGCCTATTTCCAGCGTACTAATCCCGGCCAAACAGCCCTCGGAGCGATTTGAACTCCCTTGCGGCCATTTGATCGCCCTGGCGAAGCATTGCTCTGCTCTCAGGCATCCACGTCATGCCGTTACATGGCTGATCACGTGCTTGTGCCCCCTCATCCCTGAACAAGCGCGCATGCACTGTTGCCTGCTTGCAATCTTCTTTCAGAGAGGGCCCCATGAACTGCGTTTCAGCTCACCTGCCACGCTCCGCCGCTACGGCATGCATACTGACGGATCTTGTCAAACGAAGCGCTTGGTACAACCGTTGCAAAGCCAGGGTTTGGATGTAAATAACGGAAATTGTCAAATTTTTCCCTTGCACACAAGTGGCGCAGCCAGATGCCGGATGGTAAATTCTCAAACAAGACAAAAAATCCTTTGACAGTTCGCTGTCTGATGTTTGTAAATTTTCGTGTTGAAATTTCAGTTATTCATGACTTATTTGCAGCTTGTCTATTGGCTTGCATATCTAAGCAATTAAAGATCAAACTATCCAACACAAATATCGAAGGAGAAAAAGATGGCTAATTTAGCTGCATCTTTTCGCGTGCTTCGTGATATAAAGTTCGATAATATGCATGATAAAAGTCTTGTAGAATCGTGGAAAAAGTCGGTTCATGAAGACTTTGAAATGCAAAAGAAAATCGATAAGTCTTTTGCAGTGAGTGCTGCGGATATGCAGAAGCAATTCGCTCTTTAATCTGATGCAAAGGACCCCCTTTGAGGTAATGCCTTACTCGGCGAATGCGCTGTGCGCGATTGCTGAGTGGGTAACGAATTCTCCATTTCATCATTTAATTCAAAAACGGCAAATCAAATATATCAACAACTTTTTGCTGAATTGGTCTGGAGACGGTTCAAAAGAAGATGCTACTGATGTCAAAATGATCCTAGAAGGCAATTATATTGATGCCCACTATCTAGATGAGTATTCACATTATTTTTCGAAATGCTTCAATAAGTACCCTCGAGATTGCTCAAGGGTACATTTTTTTTGCAAAAGCAAACTGACGCACGACTCATTTAAAAGAATCCTCGAATCCAACGAGCCGCCCGAATCGAAGGCTGCCAAATTGGGTGATTATCTGGGTTATTTGGTTATACGCCCACTGCCAGAGACTTTTATCGCAAAAGTCTGTTTAAAGCCTTATGATCAAGAAATCAACAATAAACTTGGCGTCATTCGCTCGACCATTAAAAAACGATATAGCGTTTCGTTGTTTGGTATACCCCTCTCTGTTGAAACGGTAGCTTTTCAAGAACAAGATCATGTTCTGTCTGCGTGCGCAACTAGTAGTCTGTGGAGCTTTTTTCACGCGCATAAGTGCATAAGTCTAAATAACGTTCCCTCAGCGTTTGAAATTACGCGATCCGCGTTCCCTGTAGTCCCAGAACTTGAAAGCCCATTTCCCAGTAATGGGCTTTCCGCTGAAATGATTTGTAGAAGTATTCGCGAATCTAGGCTTGAAGCACGGCCAATTAAGGTTTGCGGAAATGAGATGGTGGAGAAATCGCAAAGCTGTATTGAGTTGGACTTGAATTATTTGTACTTCCAAGAGGAAGTGTATGCTTATTTAGCTGCAGATTTTCCCATAATAATGGGTGTAAATCTAAACGGCAAAGGTTTTCATGCTGTAACTATTTTAGGCTATGGATACTGTGATGGCGGCAATGCTGATGCCAAAAGCATTAAAGGAGGGGCTGATCCAATTGGCGCCGACATAAGCTCCTGGAACTCACTAAATTCCAAAGCACATAAGATTAGTCGTCTTTATGTGCATGACGATAGGACTGGCCCATTCACTCGTTTGCTTTTATCCGATAAACATTGGTTATTGTACTTAGATAGAAATAGCCCATCACCAGAACCAGAGGTATATACTCCCGAAAACCTCATTTTAGGCGTGCACCCTAAAATAAGAATTCACTATCCTAAAATACGCATGAGTTGCGTACAGCTTCGTCGAAGGATAATTATTGAGCTATTGAGGCAGCGAGATATATATGCAAAACTCCAAAATTCAAAGTTAACTCTTGCATTAACTCTGGCTATCGAAGCTATGGATTCTATTGAATGGGATATTAGAATCTATGAGTCCTCGCGATTCAAAGAAACTTTTCAGCAAGAATATTCAAGGAATTCAATCGAGAAGATCTCGATTCTTTCGATGAATATGCCAAAATACATCTGGTCAGCAAAAGCGCGTCACAAAGGGAAAATAGCATTTCAGTTGATATTTGATTCAACAGATATTCCTCAAGGTGATGTTTTCATGTCTATGGCAGTTTATGATGTTGCATTTTTAGAAATATTTGATCTATTTGCGAGAGCATGCTCTCGAATTCGTGGTGAATGGAATGGAACGTCAGTGGACCCCATTGGAGGCATTATAAAGAAGCTCTCCCAGCAAGAAAGCCACTTCGAAGAGTTAAACAGGAAATTTGGTGATCCCAAATTTCCTATGTATATCAAAAGTGATGAACTTGTTGAGCATATCATTGTCCAACAAGGCCAAAAGATTACGGGGCGCAACCAATATGAACTAACGAAACTAAAGAGCTCACAGATTTATATTTGGGCGATCAACTATCATGGCGAGCTAGTTATCGGGATTGACACAAATAAGCCTAAAGACAAGAAGTCCGGACATCCTACGCTGTTAAATGGTGGGCCAGGAAGGATTGCCGGAGAAATCAAATACAATAGCAGGCAGAAAACCTGGGAAGTTAATTCGTCATCTGGCAGGTATACAAAAGGTTATTACACTGCTAAAGAAATCAATAATTACTTGAAAAACGTCATTAGCCTAAGATTCGAGATCTATTTTCCAGATATGAAGTTTGCAATTGGAACTGAGAAAAAGCTTGTGAAAGCTTAGTGCCCGTTTTTGCTCAAGCGCGTCTTTCGGCCACCGTCCCCTTCAGCCAAATGCGGCGAGCAAGCTCTTAGGGGGCACTCCCACGTGGGTGACAACGAGACGCTGCCCAGCCCGCGTGAACGCCATGTAGAGCTTGCGCGTGGTCTCCTGGGCCGCCGTCTCTCGTTCCTCAGGATCGGAGAGCAGCGCCCCCTCCCGCCCGAAGAGCTGGGCTGTGCCAGACACAAAGACCACCGGACTTTCAAGGCCGGTAGCTGCGTTTAAAGAGCAAACGCGCACCGCACCCTCGGATGCCTCCCGAGCCTCTACAGCGCGTCCATCGAGGCGCTCCCGCAACTGCTCCACCAATTCCTGCACGGCCGCCCAATCCTCATGCAGCAGCAGCAGGTGACGCGGATCTCCGCCTTTGGCGACAAATTCTGTCGCCTCGCGCACCACCCAGGCAAGTTCGTCGCGGGCGCTCTCGAAACGCGCCAAGCGCGGCGCCTCGCCTTCGGCCATGCCCTCGGTGCGCGGCACCACGATGTCTGGATCCTCGGCGCGCGTACGCGCATGCCAGAACTTCCAGGCCGCCTCCAGAATCTGCCGCGTGGTGCGATGGCTGCGTTCCAGCCGCCGGGAGTGGCCATGCACCTGCAAACCCTGCGACTTCCAACTGGCGCCCCGCTGCAAAAAGCCCTGGGTCGGATCGGCAACGAGGAAGAGATGCCCCGTCGGTGACAAAATCCGTCGAATCACATCGAACCAAGTGGGCGCAAAGAACTGCGCTTCGTCCACCAGCACAGCGTCGTAGGCTGGGGGCGCAGCACCGCCGAGCGCCCAAAGATCTCGCAACCGCAGCCCAAGCAGGCTCCAGTCGCTGAGTCCCGCCAGGGAAAGTTCCTCCCGATAAGCGCACGCCGCCTGCCAGAGCCGCTCACGCAAGGCTTCTCCAGAGCGGAATCCGCGTCCTTTCCGAACCGCCTTCACGTAGCTGTCGCGATCGGGAAAGCCCTGCTCAAAGATCCAGGTAAATTCCTCTTCAAGGTGACGGCGATCCAGGTGCTCGCGCGCAAAGCCGCCCAACTGCCGCTCCAGAGCCGCGCGAGCCCGCGCGCGCTCGATGATGGCCGGAGGTTCCTGGCCTGGCCAGTGCTTGAGGCAGAATCCGTGAAAGGTGAGCCACTCCACCCCGTTCTCGCGGCCACCGAGCCTTGCGAAGCGCCGGCGCAGTTCCACCTGGAGCGGTTTGTTGCAGGTGAGCACCAGAATGCGGTGTTTGGGAAAGAAGCGCTGCAGCAAGAGGGCCCGGTGCAGCAGAATGAGCGACTTGCCGCTTCCCGCCACGCCGTTGATGAGCAACAGCCCGAACTGTCCGGCTGTGCGCCGGCCTTCTGGAGAAATATCGAGATCGGTCTTGAGAAGCTCCTCCTGACGGTAGGTCAGGAGTTCCGGCACCACCGTCTCCGCCGCCCGCGGGCGCGCCGTATGCTCTGGCGGGATCACCGTCTCGGGGCAGAAGCGCTCGCGGATCTTTTGGATGGTCGCCGGATCGGAGGGCGGTCCCATCAGCGAGGCAACCCACGGTTCGAAACCTTTGGGACGACAAAGTTCCCGTCCGCCCGCCGTTACAGACAGATTTTGCCCATCAAGCAGCCCCTGTGGAACGTTCGGGAAGAGCATGGCTAGCGCCACCGGAAGCTCAGCATAACTTTCTCGGCATGCGGATGCCCAGGCGCGTTCAGCCTCCCCAAAACTCTCAGCGGAGGCGTCGAAGAGCTCAGGTCCCTGTGCCCGCGAAGCGGCCACCTCGGAGACTCCGAGCAGGAGGGAACTCCAGTCCGCTTCACGCACGATCCAGAAGACCGGACGCTCGGCGCCGCTACTGGACAGATTCTGCCATACGATCCAACCATCGGGAAGTTCCCGGCACAGTCGATAGGTCTTGAGAGCCTCGGGAGCGGTGAGTCCCAGCGGCTCATCAGGCAGGATACGCGCCATCCCGCCTTAGTCCTCCAGAACCCGGACCAGTTCCTCGCGCGGCAAGCGCACTTTGGGCAGGTCGGCGTAACTCTCTTCTTCGCCCCGATAGCCAACGGCACAAGCCAGAGCCGCCGTGAGTCCAAGCTTCGGAAGTCCCAGAATGCGGTCATAGGCCGCGATGTCGATAGCTTCCAGAGGACAGGTATCGAGGCCGCGCTGCGCCGCCGCCCACAACAAAACGCCCAGCGCGATGTAAGCCTGACGGGCCTGCCAGCCGCGCCGTTGCACCGGAGTCAAAGTTCCCAAGACGCGATCCAGGACCTTCTGTCGATAGGCACCCACGGCCTCGTCCGGAAGGCTGCGAACCTCGTGCAAACGCTGCAGATAGACGTCGAGCTCGGCTTCGCCAAAATCTGTCACCACCGCAAACACCAGGTAGCGCGAGGCTTCAACCACTTGGGGTTGCCCGTAGGAAGCCGTCTGGAGGAGGTTACGGCGTGCCTTCCCACGCACGTCGATGATCCTGTAGGGCTGGAGCCCGTAGGCGCTGGGGCATAGCTCCAGCACATCCATCAGGAAATCCCAGTCCGACGCGGGAATGGCGCGCAAAGGATCGAAGCGCTTCACGGCAGCCCGCCGCAGCCATGTCGCCTGCATTTGGGCGGGAGAAGGAAAGTCCATGGCCACAGAGTTTAGCAAAAGGCGTCGCCGCCCGTTGCGGCTATTCGCGCTCTTCGGGGTCCACTTCCGGCAAAGGCTCCTCGTGAACCTTGGCAAATCCTTCCGGCTCGATCGGCTCTGCCACCGTAGTGATGCGCCGCACCGTAGCTAGCAGTTCGCTTTGCATCTCGGTGAGTCCAAGTCCGGCCACGGTCGAAATGAAGTGACAGGCTGGGACCATTTCCGCTGGGAAAGGAATGCCGCGATCACACTTATTGACCGCCACCTGCCAAGGCTTTTCCAAGAGGCGCGGATGGTATTCGCGCAGTTCCTGGCGCAGCACCCGCACCGTCTGGCGCACTCGCTGGGCACGCGTCTGGTCGTCTTCCTCGCGCCCCGTGGGATCCCACGGATCCACCACGAAGAGCAGCATGCGCGTGCGTTCGATGTGACGCAGGAAGCGATCCCCAAGTCCCTTGCCAGAAGCGGCACCTTCGATGAGGCCTGGGATGTCGGCCATCACGAAAGACGTGTCGTCCAGCGCCACGATACCGAGGATGGGCTCCAAGGTGGTGAAGGGAAAGTCTGCGATGCGGGGACGCGCCCGCGTCAGCGAAGCCAAAAGTGAACTCTTGCCGGCATTGGGATAGCCGACCAGTCCCACATCGGCAACCAAGCGCAATTCCAGATGAAGCGTACGCTCTTCGCCCACCTGCCCAGGATAGGCCTTGCGAGGCGCCTGATTGCGAGGCGTGGCAAAGTGCTGGTTGCCCTGTCCGCCACGACCACCGCGGGCCGCCACAAACTTCTGACCGTGCGTGGTGAGATCGCACAGCAAATGTCCCTCGTCGTCCTTGATCAGCGTCCCGACCGGCACCTTGACGCAACAGTCTTCGCCGTCGCGGCCGGTGCAGTTGGAGCCTTGGCCATGTTCCCCACGCTTGCCGCGGAAGACGCGCACCCGCCCAATATCGTAGAGAGTATGAATCTGGGCATCCGCCTCCAGGACGACGTGGCCACCTCGGCCACCGTCACCGCCATTGGGACCACCCAGCGGCACATACTTTTCGCGCCGGAAAGCTACGCAGCCATTGCCGCCAGCGCCCGCACGAACCTGGATTCGGCTTTCATCAAGAAACACGAGCGCTCATTTCTTCAGTCGCGGAAATAACGGTCCAGGTGATTGTCCACCTTCGCCAAGGAACGGCACCAATCGTACCAGCTCGCAAAGGACCGCCCAGCACGTGCACGCTTGGCGTACAGGCGTCCCGTCGGAAGTTCCTGTTGCATCTCTGCTGGCGTCATATCCACCAAGGAATCGACGCGCACCATCATCGCTCCAGGAGCAGAGGACACGCTTCCCGACCAGCCATGGCGAGCCGAGGAATGCGTCAACTTGAGAAACTCAGGAAGCGCATAGCCGAAGCCGGGAAGGAATGCACCGCGGGGACGTCCGATGTAAACCGAAGACGTGAGCTTACCCAATCCCTTTATGCAAGCCGACGAGGTATCGCAAGCAGCGATTGCTGAAGCGTGCTGATCAATCCATGCCTTAGCTTTTTGCACCGCTTGCTCGTGTGCCGCACGCTCCTGCGCCACAGAAAGGACAAGATCAAAGTCATGCCCTGGGGGATAGATCTTGCCGCGCCCGGCAACCACAACCGTCTTGGGACTTTCCAGCACTTCGCTAACCGTGGCATCGTCGCGGAAAGCGAAATTGCCGAGACCGGCGATAAAGCCGCTGGGAAGAGCCACGGAAAGAACACCTTCTTCGATCGGGAAAGTATGCTCAACTTTAGATCCGACAGCCTTGGCAGCCTCTTCGAGACTCTTGCCGGACTTGACCAGCTTGCGGAAGGTCTCGGCGCGCGCCTTCAAGGCGTCAATGCTCTCGGGGCTGATCTGAACCGTGACCAGTACGTGTGCTAACGAGTAAAGCGTATCGCCATTCTCGATCTTGCGCCCCTTGCACTTGATCACGTGCCAGCCGAAACGGGTCGCGACCGGGTCCGAGATCTTTCCAGAATCGAGCTTGCGAACGGCAGCAGCAAATTCCGGCACCCAATTCTTCAGGCTCTGGAAACCTCCGAGGTCCCCGCCTTGCTTGGCGGAACCAGGATCCTCGGAATAGTTGCGAGCCAAGTCTTCGAACTTCTCACCAGAGCGGGCAAGCATCGCCACGGAGTCGATCTGCCCCTTCGACTGAATCGAGTCGGCGCGAGTCGGCGCCTTGTCAAACGCCACGTAAGGAAGTACGGCGGCTTTCTTGCTGTGCCACAGAGTATCGAGATGTCCGTCAAACCAGGCCTTAGCCTGCGCCGCGGTCACAGAGGCTGGCTCGACCCGGAAGGAATCCGCACTTGCGGTCACGACAACGCCCCACATCCGTGGGCGATCCATACGCAGGCGGAACAGAAGTTCCAAGTCGCTTACCGGCTGTGCGGCAGCGACAAGCACACCCATTTGTTTCTCAGGAAGGATCTGCTTGGAGGCCTGTTCTTCCATCATCCGCATGTAGGGATCATCGAAGACTTTCGGATTGGAAAGCCACTGCAAATATTTAGTGCGGCTGAACTGCGAATCAGGTCCCATGAAGATGGGAGCCTTCTCGGCGCCCGGGGGCGGATTCATCTTGAAGAAGGTCAAGACCTCAAGAGGGCTTCCTTCAAGCCCGTAGACCTCAAACTGCTTATTGAGAATGAGCGAGCGAGCGATCTTCTCGAAGACTTCGGCGCGGATGTTGGCATACTGGCCAGCGTCCAGCTCCTGTCCTTCACCGGTGAGCTTTTTGGCTTCCGCTTCGACTTCCTTATCAAAGGATGCGAAGGAAATTTTTTCGCCGTCGACCTTGCCCACGACATTTTTCTGGGTCATATCGTTGCCGGGACTCATTCCCCAGTCCACGAAGATCAGCGCTGCGAAGCACGCGATCGGGACAGCCACGAACCACTTGGCATTTTCACGAATGGTGTTCAGCATACGGGCTTTGGCACTCCCGGAAAAGACGTTCAACTCCGCCTGCGACCCCCGCAAAGGGCGGAAAGACCTTCAACTTAGTAAGATTCCCGCGTCGTCAAGGAAGCGGAACGTTCAGAGCTCGAGATCTCGCACATAGACTAGGCTCGCGCGCTCGCGATTGTAGGCTTCGCGCTTCTCGTCAGGAAGATCTGCCACCTCGCCGCGCACGAACCCCAGGTCCGCAAACCAGTCGCTGGTTTGGGTGGTTAGCAGGAAAAGTTTGCCGATGCCGAGTTGCTGTGCCCGCTGCATCTGGTACTGCACCAACCGACGCCCAACCCCGCCGCGGCGATTTCCTTCGGCCACGGCCACGGCAGCGATTTCGGCCATATTTCCGGAATAGGGATGCAAGGCAGCGCACCCTTGAACAAAGCCATCCACGTCATAGACCGCGTAGTCCTCCAGCTTTTCCTGAACTATCGCCGCAGTGCGAGGCACCAGAATGCCGCGCGCCACATAAGGCTCCATGGTGCGCAGCATGTCGGGAATGTCCGCAGGTTCCGCCCGACGAATGTTCTCGTGCTCGCTCACGTAGATCATCGTGCCCAGACCGTCGCGGCTGAAGACTTCGCGCAGCAGCGCCCCTTCGCGATTACCGTCCACGATGTGAGCCCGCCCCACGCCACGGCGGCATGCATCCAGGGAACGCCGGAAGTAGTCGCGCTGCGGTTGGTGCAGCGCCTGAGGATTGCGGTCCAGAAGCTCCTGCACCTGGCTGATGGACAGGCGAGAGATGAGACCGTTCTCGCGCACCTCCACCTCGGAGGGCAAATCAAGCCCTTCGGCACTGGTCGGCTTTTCGTCACAGAGGAAGAAGAGCTTGGCGGCACCGAGCTGAACAGCAACCTCCATGGCAAGCTGCGTGGAGCTCACGTTGTAGGGACGCCCGTTATTGCTCCAGCCAATATTGGGAAGAATGGGGATGAACTCGCGGTCCAGCAGTTCGCGCAGGGTGTCGGTGCGCAGCCCCTGAACCACGCCGGTGTGCTGGTAGTCTACGCCGTGAAGCACGCCTACAGCCCGAGCCTTCACCCAGTTGCCAATCAAAGCGTTCAGGCCCGACTCGGAAAAAGCCGTCATCAAGCGGTTGCACACATCAAAGGCTGCCAAGTTGACCAGCGGCAAAGATTCTTCGCTGGTGATGCGCGTCTCGTCCACGATGCGCGTCTCGACTCCGTAGGCCTTGAGCACCAGATCGATCTGGCGGCGCGACCCAGGCACCACCACGATGCGCACGCCCATGCGGTGCAACAACGCCACATCGCGGGCAAGCGAGGGGAAGACCGGGTCTTCCAGAAGTCCGCTTTCAAGCTTGATGACGAAGGTCTCGCCCCGATAGCGCGAGATGTACCCGAGCGCCTCGCGCAGGGCCGGAACCGGGTCTTGTCCATTCCAGTCTACAGGCATATTCGAGAAAATTTGCATCCGCAAGCATGGAATGGCACACTCATGCTGATGCCGAGCGAGGAAACCTGCCGAATTGTCGCCAAAGGAAGGCTTCTGGCCATTGGAGACATCCATGGCAACGAGGCCGGTTTCCGTGAGCTCCTGCGCATGGCCGGGCTCATCAACACGACCGGCGACTGGGTCGGAGGCAATGCCATACTGGTCTTCACCGGCGACATCATTGGACGAGGCGGTTCCCCTCGCCGCATCTACGGGCTCATTCGCCGTCTCTCACGGCAAGCCCGCCAAGCGAAGGGACGAGTGGAGATGCTGCTGGGAAACCACGAAGGCCTCTCCATGCACGACATCCACAACTACACCACGCTGCAGGAATACCAGGACTTCGCCCCCCGCACCGCCTGGAGCTTCGACAAGATGCTGCGCGAAGCCTACCACGACCTACCGCTCCCTTCAACGTCAGAAAACCCGCTGGACCTGGGACAATTGCAAGCGGAACCGCTAGGGTGGATCGAGCTCCGCCGAGCCATGGCCCCCACCGGCATGGTCGGCCGCTGGCTGGCGCGACGCAACAGCGTCATCAAAGTGGGCCAGATCCTCTTCGTCCACGGAGGCCTGCATCCTCGCTGGGCCCCAATTCCCCTGGAAGACCTGAATCAAGGCATCCGCGCCGAACTCTCTCGGCACGGCACCTACTTCAATCTCGATCCGAAGCACCCAGCCCTTGCCGAAGACGGCCCCCACTGGTATCGCGTCGGCCTGCGGCGTCCCGAAGATGCTTTGCGCCAAGAACTGGACGAAGTGTTCGCCCTACAACGCAGCGTGCGCATGGTGGTCGGCCACACCCCCACCTACTTGCATAACCCGCAGCGCACCGGACGGGTTGTCAGCAAGTGTGAAGGGCGTCTCCTTTGCATCGATACCGGCATCGGCCAAGCCTATGGAGCCCGATTGAGCGGCATTGAGATCTTCCCGGACGGCAACGTGCGTGCCTTCTATCCGGACGGCGAAGAACTGTTTTGAACGCAGAAGGCTACCTTCTTGACGTGAACAAGGATAATCGCGGCCCCTATTCGCATGGACGAGACATCGACTCCCATCGTCGCAAGGAACGTTGGCGGCGAGGCGAGGAGGTCGCTCCCACAGATGTCGAAACAACTTTGCAGCGTCTGCTCTCAGGGACCCCATTGGGCGGCCGCATTGCGCTGTCCAATCCGGCCACCCGCCAAGCTCTGGAACGGGCTTGGGGAGAAAACCTGTTCCGGCGCTGCGAGTTCACGGGAATCGCCGGCGGGGTGCTTTCGGTGCGCGTGCGCGAGGCTGCCTGGCGCTTCGAACTGAACTTCCGAAGAGCCGAACTGATCGAATCGCTGCGGCGGGAAGCTCCGCATCTGGAAATATCCGCCCTAAAGTTCCTTTCCTAAAACGCTTTTCTAGGCTTTGGCCGTCCGCGAACGCCCCCGGAGGATTCATGTACGAATTGATGGGTAAAACAATTCTTGTCACCGGTGCATCCAGCGGCTTTGGCGAAGCCCTAGCGCGCATGTGCGCCCGCGAAGGCGCCCGATTGGTGCTGTGCGCCCGCCGCATCGAACGGCTAAACCGCCTAGCGGAAGAACTGCGCGCAGCACATCAGACCGAGGTGCTGCCGATCTTCCTGGACGTCTCGGACCGAACTGCCGTGGGGACAGTGCTCGGGAACCTGCCGGAGCCCTTCGGCTCGGTGGATGTGCTGGTGAACAACGCGGGCCTGGCCCTGGACCTCGCCCCCCTTCAAGAGGGCGATCCGCAGGACTGGGAGCGCATGCTGCGCACCAATGTGGAAGGCATGCTGTGGGTCACCCGCGCTATCGTTCCCGGCATGCTTGAGCGCGGCCGCGGCGACATCGTCAACATCTGCTCCACAGCCGGCCACGAGGCCTATCCGGGGGCGGCAGTCTACTGCGCCAGCAAGCATGCGGTGGACGCCCTGACCAAGGGACTGCGCATGGACCTCGTGGCCACGCCGTTGCGCGTCCATCAGATAAGCCCCGCCGCCGCCGAGACCGAATTTTCCTTCATCCGCTTCAAGGGCGATCGGAAACGCGCCGACCAAGTCTACCAGGGCATGCAGCCGCTGCGCGCCGAGGATGTGGCCGAAGCCATACTATGGGCCATTACCCGACCTTCCCATGTGCAGATCGGAGACATCGTCTTATATCCGACATGCCAAGCTTCGGCGACCCTGGTTCATCGCCAGTCGCTGTCACAGCAGCCACCTAGCGGCATTTGGCCACTCCCGGAATCCTGATTTCGTCCTTGCCCAAAGCCCTACGGAATTTGTCTTTTCCGCTCGTCAAGCCAGCAAAAGCAGTGGTATACTTATTTCAACGGCTGAAAGCCTACGCTTCGTCACCCACATCAAAGCAGGAGCATATGAAAATCCAATGGAAAGCCGTTGCTGCGCTTACCGTCGCTAGCACGTCGCTCAGTTTTGCAACATACGCCCGCGTCGAATCCATGGGCAAGCACGACACCTACTTCATGGATGATGTCAGCGTCTGGGACAACCCGGCCAACTCCAACATCTATCCCAATTATCTCATGGGCGACCTGGGACAGCTGCACAGCACCACGGTCGACACCAGCAACTACAAGGGACTCGCTCGTTACAACCGCGACCCCAGCAACCCCTGGTTCGGCGCCGTGTTCGCTAAATCGCTAGGCGACAGCAAGAGCACCAACCGCTACCCTCAGATCACCATTGGCGGCGCCTTCAACCGCGATGATGAGATTCTCAATTACATCGGAACCAACAATGCGACCGGCAAGAACGGCAGCGTCGAGACGTTCAGCAAGCTGAACAAGGACAGCCTGCCCCTGAAGATGGATGGTATGCTGGGCTTTGCCACCAGCAATGGCATGATGTTCGGCCTCAAGGCTTTTGGCGCCGGCAACGAAATTCAGAGCGCCGGCCACGACAGCGCCATATGGGTGACCCGCTATACGCTTGGCTTGAACATCCCCGTCACTCAGGGCGTGGACTTTGAACTAGCCGGTGGCCCAAACTACATCAGTTACACCAAGGATACCGCATCCTACGGGACTCATGGGCTGGGCTTTGACGCCCACACTCGTGCCTTCATCTCGGCCCCCATCATCTCGGGCGAGATCGTCCCAGCGGCGAGCATCTTCATCACCAATCCCTACAACAACTCGATCACCGACGTGAAGGCGGGTCTCGGCGCCAACGTGAGCCTGGATCGCGGCTTCTTCTGGATTGGCGCTGACTACGTCTACCACAAGGAAGAGCACGACGGCGACAACCTCTACGACTCCACCAGCAAGGGAGTGCGTGTGAGCTTCGGCATCGAGCGCAACGTGTGGACCGACTGGCTGGTGCTGCGCGTCGGTGGCCAGAAGTATATGACTTTTGATCGTGTACATGACACAAGGAATGGCGCGGCCCGGAAGGTGGAAAGCTGGAATACCAACCCCATTAACGACGGCACCACTGGCGACCATGTCGGCTTCGGCATCGGCATCAATGTGGAAGACAAGCTGAAGGTGGATGCCACCATGGGCGAGGATCTCGTGTTCACCGGCGGCGGCCTCCTGAGCGGCCCCAGCGACCACGTCTTCTCGCGCATCTCGGCGACCTATTCGTTCTAAGCATCGGCTGACAACAGTTTCCAAGAAGGCGCCTTTCGGGGCGCCTTTTCTTTTGCTATCTCGCTTGTGGGTCTTTGGAAGGAGAGGGTATGTCCGTCACTGACCGGCTCAGAAACCGTGTCCGAGAGTTGTTTCCCCATTCAGCGCAAATCGTAGGCGCAGGCGTAGAAGGCATGTCGAGCTTGCGTTTCCTGCGCAAGATGGGAATCGACGTCGTATTGCGCGACCGCAATCCTCAACTGACGGCTCCCGAAGGTGTCGAGGTGATCAACGGCGACGGCTATCTCGAAGGCATCCCGCAAACCGCGACCCTCATGCGCTCAGCCGGCATCCGCTTCGATCTCCCGGCGCTTTCTGCCCATCGCGCCGCGGGTGGGCATACGCTTTCCCAGGCACGGCTCTTCTGCGCCCTGCATCGCACCTTGCACCCCAAGGGGCACATCGTCGGCGTCACCGCCACCATGGGCAAGGGAACCATTTGCACCATTCTTTCGGAAATGCTTACGGCGGCTGAAGTTCCCCATGCCGTGCTTGGAAACATTGGCAAACCCATGCTCGACGTGTTGCTGGAAAACGACGTTCCCAGCACGGTCGTCCTGGAACTTTCCAGCTTTCAATTATCGGACTTCGCGCCTGGCGACGGTCTTTCCGAAAGCGACATTGCTCCAGACGTCGCATTGTTCGGCCACGTAACCATTGAACACCTGGACTGGCATACCGGGCAAGTGGAATACTGGGAATCCAAGGCGAATTTGGCCGCCCACCAACTGGATCACCATTTGGCTGTCCATCTCGCCGAAGATCCTGGCAGCGTTTTTTGCGGCATGGCCGGCTCTGCCTCGCGCTGGACGCTGGGATCATCCGGAGAGTTGTCCATCGTCGGCGACAGCCTGGTAGATCGCGCTGGCAACGTTCTTTTGAAGAGCACGCAGTTGCGCGTCCCCGGGCGTTTTCAGCTGGAGAACGTTGGCCTTGCTTGGCTAGCTGCCCGAGGCCTAGACATCGCAAACCAGCCGTGCCAGCAAGGCGCCTGCGCCTTCAAAGGCCTGCGCCACCGACTCATGTGGGCTGGCAAGGCAAACGGCATCAGCTATTACGACGACTCCTATGCCACCCGTCCAGAGGCGACGCTCGCCGCCATCGGGACCTTTTCGGAGACGCCACTTTCTCTGATCCTGGGCGGCAGCGACAAGGGCATTGACTTCGACGAATTGGTCCAAGGAGTGCTAAACCACGCATCACTACGCCATGTGGCCCTGATTGGCGCCACGGCACCACGGCTGCGAGAAGCCTTTTCGCGGGCTGGCCATCCTCCTTTCGACCTGCAGGAATATCGTGGACTTCCGGAAGCCTTCGCAGCTTGCGAACACGCCCTGCAAGGCTCGGGCGGCGCTCTCCTACTCTCCCCCGCATGCGCTAGTTTCGGCCTCTTCGCTAACTACAAGGAGCGGGGAGAAGCGTTCCTCCGTCTGGCTGCAGAACGCACGGGCGAGTCCTTTTGATCGTCATATCGCGTTGAGTCCCATCTCAACGAATTCGGTGGCGGTACCCCCTCCCCGAGCCTGTCGGAAGGTATGCTTGTAGCGTGCCGGAACTGCTGGAATATCTCGATTACCGACAATATTTGCGCGACGTCTACGAATGGCGAAAATCGCGTGGCGAAGCCTTTTTCTCCTACCGTTACATGGCCGCGCGCATCGGCATTGATGCGGGATATCTCGTAAAGCTGCTGCAAGGCAAGGTTCATCTGGGCGAATCGTCCATCGAACCGACAATGAAGCTCTTGCACCTGGAGGGCAAGAACGCCGCCTTTTTCCAGCAACTAGTAGCCTTCGGAAAAGCGCGCACCGACCGACAAATCAACGACGAGTTCCACAAGCTGATGGCCATCAAAGGCATCGGCGCGCGCACTTTGGACGAGGATCGTTTCGCCTTTTATCAGTCGTGGCATCACAGCGCCATCCGCGCCTTGGTGGGCATTTTCCCCTTTCGCGGCGACTTTGCCGCCCTGGCGAAGCGCCTCTCCCCCGCCATCTCCGAAGAGCAAGCGCGCGAATCCATTGAGCTTTTGGAGCGTCTGGAACTCATCCGCAAGTCTCCTGAAGGCGATTGGGAACTTACTGAGCGCTTCGTCACTACGGGCGACGGCTGGCGTTCCCAGGCGGTACGAACCTTCCAAGGCCAAACCCTTGCTCTTGCCAAGGAATCTCTGGAGCGACATTCTCCCGAGATCCGCGACATCTCCACGGTAACGGTGACGCTTTCGCGCGAAGACATGCCGGAGTTGCGAGAACGCATTGCCCAGTTCCGGCAGGACATCTTGCGCATGGCCCGCGAGGGTCGCCGTCAGGAGGCCGTCTTCCAGCTCAACGTGCAGCTCTTTCCCCTTACGGAGCTCCCCACGTGAAGCACATCCTTCCTCTCTTGGCACTGACCATTCTCGCCGGCTGCGGTGAAGACACCGGCTTGTCGACGCTTTCTTCCAACGGCGGCGGCAACGGCTCGGAAACCACTAACGGCTTTGCGATTCTGGTCGTCAACAGCGACTGGGCACCGGTTTCTAACGTCAGCCTGCGCATCCGCCCCAGCGATTCCCTGGCCGGGGAATGGGGAGACTCGCTGCGTGCGGGACTGCGCACGCGGATTGACACGACCAGCAATTCCGTCGGCCCGCTCCACATCGGAGGGCTTGCCAAAGGCAACTACGCAGTAGAAGTCCGTTCCGGGGACCAGCGCAGCCTGACCCACCAAGACGCTCTGTCCACCTCGGCACTCAACGATACCGTCAAGCTTCAGCAGGCGAGCACTCCGCGTTTTCAAGACGCCCGCCTTGCCAGCTGCAAGCTTTTGCTCTACGGTTTCGACGCCACGGCCACGGCAAATCCTGTCGGAGCTGTCCAATGGGACACCTTGCCGGTCGGCACTTATTCCTTCCGAGCCATGAAGGCCGGCACGACGATCGGAGAAGGTGTCTTCAAGGCGGAAAGCGGCACCTCAGCTCAGCTCATCTCCTACACTCACAGTTCGGACAGCTCCGTTTATCCACATGGCGCAGCGATCATTCTAGATGCCGCGGTGTCCGGGGCCAATGTCGGCGCCGATCTTCTCGGCATGCCGATTCCGCTGTCCCTCAGCGACAAGAACGTCGACTTTTCTACCGCCACATCTAGTGGACTGCACTTTTTCTCGACCTCCGGCACCCCCTTGCCGTACAACGTCGAATCGTGGAATTCCGCCGAGAACCAAGCCTACCTGTGGCTGCGTGTCGATACCCTGAAAGCCGGCGCTTCGCAGACGTTGCAGATGTACTGGGGAAGTCAGAGATCCGGCACCCAAGGGACGGTCTTTGATTCCTCCAACGGATGGTGGGGCGTTTGGCATCTTCGACAGAACCTGAAAGACGCCTCCTCCTACGGGATCGATGCACAGGGCACTCCCGCTGGAATCGTCGGTTGGCACACCGGCGGCACGGACAGTTTGGTGCTGCGAAGCCTTCCGCCCTCGACAAATTCCGGATTCACACTTTCTCTGTGGATCCTGCCGGACACCAACCAGCGCCCCGGAGCGCCCATCATCCGGCAAGTCTCCAGCACCTCAAAATCGCAGCCATTCTCAATCCGCATGGGGCCATACTCGACGTGGATTGAAGCCCATTATCCGGATTCAGACAGCAATCAGGTCACCCGCTTCCCGACGGTCGCCTCACCGGGAGAATGGCTCCACATTGCCGTAACCTATGATGGCACTAAGCAAGAGCTGCGCCTCTACCTGAATGGACAGCAATGGGGCGATGTCGCCTCCGTTCACGCCCAAGGCTTGAAGATGGACGGCCACCTACTCGTCGGAGGCCTCGACTCCGCGACATCCAGCGGACTGGTCTCGGACCGACTAGGCTTCAAGGGACTCGTCAAGGAAGTTCGCGTCAGCCGCACGACGCGTTCTGCCGCATGGATCTCTGCCGAATACAACTTCCAGCGCGAGACCTACCATTCTCCCATTCAGATCACGCGCTTGCACTAAGTTCTTTCCATGACCTTTGTTACATTTCCGTGACATGAACGATTGCAGCCCGGTTCTGGTCTACGCGGCCTTGGGAAGCAACATGGGAGATCGCTGGGACGCCCTTCGTCGCGCCCGCAGTTGGCTTTCCCGCGTCGCTGTAGGAGGACACCTTCAGGAAAGTCCCATCTATGAGACGCTTCCGGTCGGTCCTGGCATCCAGGACTGTTACCTGAATCAAGTGGTGCGATTCAAGTCCACCTTGAATCCCGAAGCCATGCTCTACTTCTTCAAGGAAGTGGAGTGCTGGCTGGGACGCCGCGCCAGGCCGCGTTTCCATCCGCGCGAAGTTGATCTCGATCTGCTGTTCTACGGAAACGTTGCGATCTCCACTCCGGAGCTGGTGGTTCCTCACGCCCGCTGGGCCGAGCGCTCCTTCGTGCTGGTTCCTCTCCTGGACCTGGAACCCGACTTCCGCTGCCCCTTGACGGGGAATCACGCCCACGACCTGCTACTGGAAAATTGTCCAACGTGGGAAAGTGAAGTCTGGCACTTCCAGAAGGAGCCGGTCCTTGCCTGAGCCAATCGTCTTTCGGACCGCTAGCGAAGTGCGCGCTTGGAGCCGAGCCCAGCGTCTTTCTGGAAAGCGCATCGGCTTTGTTCCTACCATGGGAGCCCTGCACGAGGGGCACGCTTCGCTTTTCCGCAAAGCGCGGGAATTGTCCGATACCGTCGCCATCTCGATCTTCGTCAATCCGACCCAGTTTGGACCGGGCGAAGACTTTGAGAAATACCCGCGCACCTTAGCCGCCGACGTGGAGCTGGCCGGCAAGCAGGGCGTGGCCGCCGTATTCACACCGGGACCGGACTTTTACCCCCAAGGATATCGCGCGCAAGTTGTCATTCCCGAGTGGAACCATTTGTGGGAAGGCGCACTTCGTCCCGTCCATTTCGATGGAGTGGCAAGCGTGGTGACCAAGCTCTTCCACAGCGTCGAATGCGATGTCGCGGTCTTCGGGCAGAAGGACGCCCAACAGGCCCTGCTGCTGCGCCGCATGGTGCGCGACCTGGACTTCGCCGTGCAGCTGGTGATCGCTCCCATCGTCCGCGAGGCCGACGGACTGGCCTTGAGTTCACGCAACCGCTACCTCTCCAGCACAGACCGGGTGCGAGCACTCTCACTTTCGCGCGCGCTGCTTGCCGCCGCGGTGCGCTGGGAAGCCGGGGAGCGTTCCCCCAAGGCTCTGCTCGAGGCCGGAAGACAAATTTTGTCGCAGACGCCACCTGACGCGATCGACTACTTCTCCTTCGTGGACCCCGACACATTGGCCTGCATCGACGATGCGCCGAATATCGAAACCTCGGCGCTCCTGACGGTGGCCGCCCGCTACGGCAGCACCCGTCTCATCGACAACAAGGCATTCGGCCCCGTCTGGGACTAGCGCCGCGCCGGTCTTCGCCGCCGGACGATCTGGAGCAATGCATCGCCTGAGACGGTGCCGACAAGCAGCAGGCGGGCCACGTCAAAATGCCAGTCGGCATCTCCTCCGGAGAACAGAAAGCCAAGCGAGGCCACCTCGAAGCCAAAAAGCGAGAGCCCCGCTGCGAACGTGGCATAGAGTAAGCCACGTCGGCGAGGCAGCATAAGCGCCAAGGCCGCCACCAAGAGCAGGCTTCCAGTGAGTGGAAGCGGAAGACGCCCTAAGGTCCAGTCGCCGCGTTCCATCAGTTCCGTCGAAGACAGCGTCAGGCGCATGATCCCCGCGCTCGCAAAGGCGATGGCAGACAGAAGCCGCGCCACCCAGATCCACTCCAAGGAGAGATCTCCGGAAGAAGTCTCAAGGGAGCGGTTCATGCCGGCTCCAATTGGCGTTGCATATGCTTCGCTCGCTTTCGGTAAGCCCAAATCCACCCGGACGCGGCGATCGTGAAGAGCAGAATTCGCAGCCAAAACATTTCCACCCACAATGAGGCGAGGCTTGCCGCAATGAGTACGGCCGCAAACAGAAGCAGGCTGCGCAAGTATTCCCACAGCCAGAGATTTCGCTCCGAAGCCCGCCATAACAGATATTGGCAAATTGCCCCTTGGACCAGTAGCGCACCTCCGTAGGAAAGCACGCCACCAAGCGCACCGAGTCGCGGGATCAAGAGAAGGTTGGCGCCAACGTTCACGGCAAAGCCAGTCAATTGGGCGACAGTCCAGGAGCGGCTGCGCCCAAGCCCTTGCAACATCAACCCGCTGAGATCGCCGAATACATTGAGGTAAGTCATCGAGGTGACGGCCACCAAGGCCATGTAGCCATCGCGGTATTCGCTGTTCATGAAGGAAAGCAGCGTCTCCCCCCAGAAGACGACGGCCAGAAGCGCCAATCCCAGCAGATTTCCGATTGCCCATACAGCATGATTCAGACGAGCCCGGAGGGCATCGGTCAGTCCTACGGCGCCATCGCGGGAAAAGGCCGAAAGGAGAATGCCTTCAAAGGACTGCCGGATGGTCTGCAAGCTCCGGCCAATCATCATCACCACGTTGTAGATCTCGACGGCGCGAATGCCGGAGAGTCCTCCTAAGAGCATTAGATCAACGCGTCCCATCAATCCACTTAGGAGATCGGCACCCACCAGCGGCAGGCTGAATCCCAAAAGGGGCCGGCTGGGAAGATCGGTATGAACATCTGCGCGAGAAAATCCGTGCAGCTTCAGGAACATCCCTAAGGCCACCAGGAAATTGCCAAGGGCCCCCAGCAAGAACCAAAAGGGAAGGCCCGGCCCAGAGATCCAGTGCGAAAGCAAAGCGCCTCCGAACGTTGTCAGTGGCAGCACAACATTCTTGCCCAGGATGCGCGCAATCATGTCGCGCTGGTTGAGATTAGCCTGATACAGCACTTCTGAGAGCGCCAAAAGCGGAATTGAGGCGGATATGGCAAGCAGATTTCGCCACGACATCTCCAGGCCGCGAACATCCCCGCTACCCAGCGCCGAAGTCCCGAGCATGATCAGGATCCCGACCAGCGACGCCAAGAGGACCAATCTCAAAGAAGCGAAGAGATCATGCCGATAGCGGCTCGATTCAGATTGACCGAACCACCAGACCAGACCGCGGTCGAGTCCCAACAGGCTCAGATGGAAAAGCAGATAGGCGAGCGATTCCGCTAGCTTGAAGGAACCCCACTGCCCACCGGCATAAAAGCTGGCACACGCCAAGGTCAAAAGCGGCTCGACAGGTCGCAAAAGATTGTCGAGCATGACCATTCTCATGCCCCATCGCAAATCGATCGTTTTTTTGGGATCCTCTCCCAAGACACACCCCTTCTGAAACAGCGCTTACGCCATTTAGTATACCGTCTGGACGGTCAGAAAACAAGTCTGTTCTTGAAAGGCCTCAGTTGTTTCCAACCGATCGGAGATAATCGCAACGACTCTTCCAGTACGTCTTCCAGGCTTCAACGCGTCCTTCCAGGGTTCCCTGTCGCAATGTCTGCGCTTCCAGGAGATCGGAAAGCGTCGCCAGCCCGTTGCGATAGCGATCACCTTCTTCGGCAAGGTTCACGTCCGCCTGCGCTACGGCATCCTCAGCCACTAGGCTTGCCTGATAGGAACTTTGCAGTTGGTCCCAATCCTTATCCGCCCCTAAGGCAATTTTGCGTCGCGTTTCGACATCCTGGAGCTGAGCCTCTCGGACCTTGATGCGATGCCCTGCGGTGTTGTGGTATCCCGACCATATATCAGAGAGCGGCACCTGGACAAGACCGAAGGCCGTCAAACTGGTGCTGGCATCAAACTCCGAAACCTTGATGCGCGATACATCGAGACCGACCAGTACGGAAGGCAGCATGGAACCCTGCTCGATGTCGGCCTGCAACTCCTCAGCGCGCACGTTCTGCGCCAAAAGCTGCGTCTCCGTCCGCCGTCCCACGGCACCATCGCGCTGCCCGGCAAGCGGTGCAGGATCCTGCGGCACCGAAAGCGTATCGGCAAGCGCCAAGGCCGTGTCTTCCGGAAGTCCCAGATGCTGGCGCAGATCGCGCGCAGCCAACCGCAGGCCACTTTCCAGCTGCAGGCGATTGACGCGCACCTCGCCTTGCTTCAGGCGGACCTTGAGCAGGTCGTTGCGGGTAGCCAGACCATGCGTCACAGCATCCTGGGCCTGCAGAGCAAGCCGCGAAAGCATGGTGTCGTAGGCATCCAAAGTGCGGCGCTTCTCCTGCAAGGACAGCAGCGCCCAGTATTTCTCTTCGGCCTGGGCCACGGCATCGCGACCGGCCAACGAGACCTTGTTGCGCGCTACGTCTTCCCCCAGACTGGCTAGGCGATTTCCCTTGACCACGCGGCCACCGACAAAGAGCGGCTGCACCACCGTCACCGAGGCGAGATCAGCCCAGCGCCCGGTCTTTAGGGCGATCGACGGAACATAGGCGTATTGGCTGGCGCTAGCAAGGTTGGCGAGATTTCCATCGTAGACGGGAAGATTCATGGAAGGCGTGCTGGTGCTCAGCAGGGGATCCTTGGAGACCAGCCCCCCGGCCATGGCCGAGACCTGCGGGAAGTACTTGGTGAAGGTCGCCTTGCGGGTCTCCTGAGCACTTTCCAGCTCCATCTTGGCAGTACGCACATCGGCGTTCTTCTCGCGGGCCAGGCGACGGCAGTCCTCCAAGGTGTAGGGACCTTCGGCCAGCGCCAAGCCAGACAGAAGTAGAACAGGAAGCAGCTTACGCATGTCGGGCCCCCTCGGGGATTCCGGCCATCGGCCGTTCGGTCGAGCTCACCAGCCAGTAAGCCACCGGCAAGACAAAAAGCGTCAAAATCATGGAGAGCACTAGACCGAAGGCGGTGACAGCCCCCAGCGGCCCCCACAAGAGCGAACGCGAGGCAATCATGGGAACCACGCCCACGGCAGCGGCCATGGAGGTGAGGAAGATGGGCCGCATGCGGCGCTTGCCGGCGGCGATGGCCGCGTCCTTTAGTGAGGCACCTTCGGCGCGCAGTTCGTCTGCATAGCCCACCAAGATGATGCCGTTGCGCACCACGATGCCCATCAACCCGATGATGCCCACGAAGGCAGTGAGACTGAAGGGATAACCGCACACCACCAGCCC
>Ga0302216_1000158_pt1 | contig 27549 bp, 20 predicted proteins | sample II_Fen_N3_2_FD_194575 | JGI IMG/M metagenome (GOLD analysis project Ga0302216, IMG submission 194575) | Peat permafrost microbial communities from Stordalen Mire near Abisko, Sweden - II_Fen_N3_2 | ecosystem: Environmental > Terrestrial > Soil > Wetlands > Permafrost | place: Sweden: Abisko...
CGTCAAACTGGTAGTGACGCTGGTCATCGTGAAATTCCACCACGTCGATATTCAGGCGTTCGTCGCTGGTGAAGCGGTACCAGATGCCGACGTCGGCCAGCAGGCGCGAGATGAAGGCCAGATCGCTTTCGCCATACTGCATGACCTGTTCGCGCTTGGGGTATTCACGCACCAGGCTGAAAAGGAAGTCCTGGCCTTCAAAATCGTGGCGGCTGCGCAGGATGCTTTCGACGATCTGCGGCACCGATTGATGCTGGTAGATGCGAAATTGTTTGCCTTGGCCGAGCAGGGCCAGGTGCGGTTGCAGGGTGATTTCGTAGCGGGCTTCATCAGCGGAGCCGGACAGGCGTTTGAAACCGGTGACTACGCCGTGAAGCGTGCGCAATGGGCCGTTCGCAGATACGTTAGAGCCACGCTTGGAAGCGTTTTGTGGGGCGCCATGCAAACTAAAACTGGCGTTTTGACCGAGCATCTTTTCGGCAGCGATATCGCCGTCGGTGCTGGTGAACTCTATGCGATAGGTGAACGGTTGGCTCAGTCCCTCTTTGCCCTCAAAGGCCAGGACGTCAAGCAGTGCATCAACGTCGCGCACGCAGAGTGTGTGCCGGCTGTGGTCGTAGAAGCTGCGCAGTTGGTTGAGCATGTTCAGGCCTCCATCGCAACGGGCGAAACAGCGTCTTGGGCGTCGATAAAATGCAGGACAATCCCTTCCTCAATGCTGTAGCCCAAGGTCACGCCGAAAGTTTTCTGCCGGGCGGCTTGGCGTTGCAGCAACTGCTGACTGAGGACCGGCAGAATCTGCTGGTTGAGCAGGCTGTCGATGTTGCGCGCGCCTGTGTCGGGCAGCAGGCAGGCCGCAACCAGCGCCTCGTTGAGGGCTGCGTCGACCTGACAATCCAATCGGTAATGACGCTGCAAGCGCTTGGCAACGTCGGCGAGTTTGATGGCGACGATACGTTGGAGGGCGTCGGCTTGAAGCGGGCGGTAAATCAGGGTTTGGAAACGAGCCAATAAGGCTGGCTGGAAGTGTTCGCGCAGGATCGGGCGCAGCAACGCGTGCAAGGCACTGTCGGGTGCGTCGGGGAACTCTTGCAGGCCAGTTTGAAGTTCATCGCTGCCAAGGTTGGAAGTCATGAGAATGACGGTGTTGCGAAAGTCGATTTCCCGACCTTCGCCGTCGCGCATGCAGCCCCGATCAAAGACCTGGTAAAAAATATTGAGAACGTCGCGGTGCGCCTTCTCGACTTCATCGAGCAGCACCACGCTGTAGGGGCGTTGACGCACGGCTTCGGTGAGCACGCCGCCCTGACCGTAACCGACGTAGCCGGGAGGTGAGCCTTTGAGCTGGCTGACGGTATGGGCTTCCTGATATTCCGAGAGGTTAATGGTGATCAGCGATTTTTCGCCGCCGAACAGCTTGTCGGCCAGGGCCAGCGCCGTTTCGGTTTTGCCGACGCCGCTAGTGCCGACCAGCAAAAATACGCCCAGCGGGGCTTTTTCATCTGTCAGGCCGGTCCTAGCTGCGCGTAGGCGTTGGGCCAAAGCGCTGAGCGCAGGGTCCTGGCCGATCACTTGCTCCCCCAGTTGGTATTCCAGCTCAAGCAGGTTGGCTTGTTCGTCCTTGAGTAAGCTGCCCAGCGGTACGCCGGTCCAGTCAGCGATGACTTCGGCCACACTGCGCGCATCAACGTCGAGAGACAGCAGTGGCTGGTTGCCCTGGGCGTTGCTCAGTTGTTGTTGCAATTGCAGGCAGACGGCCCTTTGTGCAGGTTCTGCCTGACGGGCATCGCGCAATTGCTGGGTAAGCTCGAATTCGTTGCGGTATTGCGCCTCAAGCCCGACTAGCTGGCGGTGCAACTCGGCGTGCTGCGCGTCGATGATCGCCAGGCGCTCGCTGGCGGGGCTGCCGCTCAGTTGCTGGTCTTCTTCCAGGGCCTGGCGTTCCAGCTCGAGGGCCGTCTGCTGGGCCTTAAGGCGCACCAGCGCTTGCGGCTCGCAGTCCAAGCTCATGCGTGCCCGTGCACTGGCGGTGTCGAGCAGGTCGATGGCTTTGTCGGGGAGTTCGCGGCCGGTCAGGTAGCGCCGTGAAAGAGTCACCGCGGCTTGTACCGCCGCGTCCTGGATGTGCACGCCGTGATGGCTGGCGTAGCGCGCCTTGAGACCGCGCAGCATCAGGCAGGCGCTGGCATCGTCTGGCTCGTCGACCTTGACCATCTGGAAGCGTCGTTCCAAGGCGGCATCACGTTCAAAATACTGTTTGTATTCACCCCAAGTCGTGGCGGCGACCGTGCGCAACTCGCCACGCGCCAGGGCCGGCTTGAGCAAGTTGGCGGCGTCCGCACCACCCGCCTGGTTACCAGCGCCAATCAGAGTATGGGCTTCATCGATAAACAGCAGCACCGGGTGCGGCGACAGTTGCACGGCCTCGATGACGTTTTTCAGGCGTTGTTCGAATTCGCCTTTGACCCCGGCGCCCGCTTGCAACAAACCCAGGTCAAGGGTGCGTAAGGCGACCTGCTTGAGGCTGTCGGGGACATTGCCCTCTACGATGCGTAACGCAAGACCTTCAACCAAAGCGGTTTTGCCTACACCGGGCTCCCCCACCAAAATCGGGTTGTTCTTGCGCCGACGGCTGAGAATATCGATCACCTGACGGATCTCATCTTCACGGCCAAACACCGGGTCGATCTGTCCCGCCCGGGCCTTGGCAGTAAGGTCGTGGGTGAATTTGTCCAAGATGACTTTCAGGGCACCCGGTTCATCGGTGCCGGATAAAGCGGGCAGCTCGGAGTGGTCCCGTGCCGCTTCTTGCTGCGCTTGCGCACGTTCTTCGGAGTGCTGGTCGAGCAACACCAATAACCGCTGTAACTGGGCATCGCTGATACTAAGCAGCGGCCAAGTGGCGTCGCACACCAGCAGGCTCGGAGTCTCCAGCAGCGCACCGAGCAAATGGGCCGAGCGCAGGGTCTCGTTATTGCCATCCAGGGATGCCAGCAGCCAAGCATTCTTGATCAGTTGTTGCAGCTTGCCGCACAGCTGTGGCTTGTTTTGCACGCTGCGCGGCAGGGTGTCGAGGTGGTCGATCAGGCCGCGCCAGAGTGCATCCATATCCCATTCGTAGCGACGGGCGATAAGGGTCAGGTCGCCCTCGCCTTGCTCCAGCAACTTGAGCAGCCAGTGTTCGATGGTGACCTGCGCGTGGGCACGGCTTTGGCACAACGTTGCCGCTGCACTCAACGCCTGGGTGCAATAAGGGTTGAGACGGCGAAGCAAGCGCGTGGAATGTTGGGCCATACGGTTACATCCTTGTTCGGTGATGGTGGTGTGTCATCGTTAACGCCAGCCGCGGGTTTGAAACTCGATGTGTTTGGCTGAACGCCCGCGAACGGACGCTCAACCCAGCACACCGGGAGCCAGCAGGCAAAGGCCCACCTGCCGCTCCATGCGTATCAAGCGCTTTGGCGTTCGTTCCATGAATCGGAGTGGATGATGTTGCCGTCCTTGTAGGTCCAGGTGACCTTTTCGTAACGCAACTCCACCTGCTCAAGGTGGTTGTGCTTCTCTTTGCTCGGGTCTTTGACGTCGTGCATTTTCGGCGCGACTTTCACGACTTTGACGTCTTCGAGTTTGGTGATGAAGTACTCGACCTCCTGCCCCGCATCGTCGATGCGGTACCACTTGAACTCAGCACTCTTGAGCGTTTGCCCGGTGGTGACCGCCTTGTAGAGATAGGGGCTGGACGCATCGATTTCCTTGGAAAACAGAAACGGGGTGTGAACCCGCGTACCGGTCAATTTCCCGGTGTTATTGTCGGTGGGGATGTACAGACTGTGATCCTGGGCAACCACCTCGATGCTGCCCTCGCGTTGTTGCACGTTCACCGAACCCTTGATATTTGCGCCGCCGTCGTCTTGCAGCCAGAGGTAAACGGGAATTGCCATGTGAAGCTCCTTTTTCTCGTAGATTTAAATGTCGCGGAATGCGACCGGGGGTTGCCTGTCCGGGTGTGCGACGGGAAGCACGCAGGCCCCCGCCTCAGGCACCAGACGGATATCAACGCGGCGGTTGGCTGCACGCCCCGCCTCGGTGTCGTTGCCGGCAATCGGCTGGCTGGCGCCAAAGCCCTGCACGGCAAAGCAGCTGTCGGGAATGCCGCCCATGCGCTGCATCCAGTCATGCACGGCAGCGGCGCGAGCGCGGGACAGTCGAAGGTTGTTCTCGGGGTCGCCAGTGGCATCGGTATGCCCCGAGATAACGATCAGCCAGCCGGGCTGGGCCTTGATATCGACCAGCGCATTGATCAGGGTCTTCGCAGAGTCCGGCTTAAGCAGGGCACTGCCGCTGGCGAACAGCGACAGGCTGTCCAGCCGAACCGGGCGGGCAGCCCGCGCCGGCGATGCGGCCGGAGGCGGTTCAACGTGAGCGGCCAGCACCGCCTGCAGCACTGCGCGCATGCGTTCGCCGCGATACAGGCCCAAGCCGAATGCCAGGGGCGTACCGTGCCGGTAGTACGCGTCCAGACGTTGGCCGTCCTGGCGCAGCACGGTCACGGCATTTTCACGCCAAAGAAACGCGCGCTGGTTACGCTGGGTCGGTTGCGGGATAGCCGAATAACGTCGCAAGTCATCGCTGACTTGGCGTAACAACAGGGCGTTCTGCCACGCCGAACTGGCGAGTGCGACAACACCCGCCACGGCGAACAACCACAGCGCAACAACACTCGCACGTTGCACCGGGGAACGCAGCGGGCCGAGCGGCAGCAGGTTGAGCAAAGGGTCCGGGAACGGCAACACCGCATCCGTCACGGCCTCTCTGTGATCCGCCAGCGCCACTTTGCTGCGTAACCAGTGCTGCCACAGGTTCCCCTTCACGGCATGCGGCAATGCCGGCACCCACGTGACTGCGCAGGTCGCCACCAGACCCGAAGCATTGCGAGTGACAAGGTGCGGCAATACCGCTTCGTGAAGCCAGGCCACAGTGCTGTTCAACTGAACGCTTGCGTGCATCCGGGCAGCCTGCCTGGGTGAGTCAGCGGGTTGCTGTTGCCAGTCATCCAGGCTGACGCAAGCACCCGCATCACACACACGGACCTCGGCCTGCCCGTTGCCCCAACAGAACCAAGGCGCCTCGCCCTGCAAGGTTTGCAGGTAGCTCACCAGCAACAGCGGCAGCGCAACGCCGCGCTTGCGGGCCAAGGCCACCTGATGACTGAAGGCGCGCACCTGACCGGCGAGTACGGCCCCATCACTGTGCGCGCCGGGACTGACGCTGAACATCACGCCCAGTTGCCCGGCCCAACCCGGACGCACGGCCAGAACCTGATCAGTGACGACCAGCAGTTGCTCCAGGCTCGGTACGCGCACGTAGCACCCTTGCTCGGTCACGCGCAGGGCCAACTGGTCGGCGGCAACCCTGCCGAACAGCCCATCCAGGCCATCACCGCAGACCAGCACCACCGGGTGACGAAACCCCGCAGCCGGCAGCACCCTGCCCTTGGCCAACCTCAGCGACCCACGCTGCTGCTCGGCGCGCAGGCGCAGCGATACCCAGGCCCACGCCACACAGCACACCGCGATCAACCCGCCGAGCACACGCACCCACAGCGCGAGCGGAATGATGAGCAGCAACGCGAGCACGAGGACACCCGCCCACAGGTAAAGGATGCGATGCAGATTGAAGGTCATCTGGCACTCACCCCTGATCAGGCAAGAGCGAGGCAATCGCATCGCTCAACAGATGATCCAATCCCCACCACGTCGCAACGAGCAACAGGGCCACTGTCAGCAGATGAATCAAAGGTGAACGCAGCCAACCAAAGCCCTCGCTCAGTTCGCCACCGCCCACCTGCGTCGGCGCGTGTTGACTGACCTTGAACGGCGCCACCTGTGCGTCGAGAGCCACCCGTAATTGCTCGCGTTCGGGGTCGCTTAAATCACGATAGCGCCCGCGAAAACCCAACATCAATACGCGCTGAAATACCGTCAGCACATGCCGGTCAGGCGTGGGCTCGCTCAACACGTCACGCATGGCCTCGTACAGGAACTCACCGGCCTGATGACGATTGAAAAACTTGGCCTGCAACGGTGCGCTGGCCCAATCGGCACGGGCATCGGCGTCAGCGCAGGTCAGCACCGCTTCGTCGAGCAGCGCGCATTGAGCATGACTGATGTGGTCGATACTGCGCGGACTCAGGCCCGCCAGCTCAAGGCGCTGCCGAGTCTGCCCAACCTGCTCGACACAAAGTTCGCCCAGCTCCCGGCCAGGCTGCACCGAGGCGCCCTGACGCAACTCAACCACCAACAGGTAGGTGTCCTGTAACAGCGCGTCAATATCCACCGCCGCTGCGGTTTGTGCGTTGGAAGGCGTCGGTTTCATGAGCGCAGCACCGCAAACAGTTCCAGCTTGACGTCGACCAAGCTGCTTGGAACGTAGAAAGCGCAGACCCCTTCGTCCAACACCGCCTGCCCCTTGGGATGACCGAGATCCAGCGCGAAGTATTGATTTTCCAGACGCAATGGAATCGCCGCCGGCACATGGCTGAGGGACTGCAACGGCACCCCGTCGAGTGCCGCGTTGATCAGATAATCGACATCATCCGGCGTACCGATCTTGCACAGGCGCGGGAACTGCTCCTGCACCTGCGCCGCCGGCAGCCGGCTGCGCACCGACAGATAGAAATCGGCCCCCTCACGCTCGCGCAAGCGCGGGTCATTCAGCGTGACCTGCCAACGATTAACCCCCTGCACCTCCAGCACCAGAGCAACGACCCGCGACGGTAGACTGGCCTCCAACAACAGCGACAGGGTGTGCATCAGCGGCGGGAACACTGCTTCCAACGACGTGTGCCGGTATGCGGGGATTTTGTCTACATCGTGTTCCAGCGAAAACGTGAGCAGGCTGCCGGCCAGCTTGATCAACTGCTGGTAGACCTGCTCGGGATGGCGTGCGGGGAACTCCAGAAGATCGGCCAATACCGGCTGATAGGTATTCAAGGCATTGAGCAGCCAGAACAGCGACACGTCGGCAACGGCAAAGTCGGCCATGCGCTGGTTGCTTTCCCGCCGCATCCCCATGAGCCTTTGCCGCTTGGCGGACAACTGCGTCAACAGGTTGTCCAACTGGTTCAGCAGCCCCGGGTGCGCGGCGAAACTCAGCAACGGCGGCACATAGGCCGGGTCGAGGCTCCAGGCTCCCTGCCCATCGCGCACCAGACGTGCGACCGGGCACGTCATGTAATCCGCATTATCATCACGCTGCAGGCGTAGGCTCAGTGCATGCTCCAGCACGCCAATCGACTGCACCTCATCGGCGTAAATGTCTTGTACTTCACGCCAAGACTGGCAATAGCGCATCGGTCGATCGGCCCGGCCGCCCTCGAACAGGCAGTTGTTGCCATTGGCCTGCTCCAGGGGCAAGGCCACGTGCAATAGCACTGCCTGATCGTCGTCAGCCAGCAACTGCGCCAGCTCCAAGGCGGCAGGCAGGCGGTCCACCTGCTCAGTGTCGATCCACGTGCCATCAGGCATGCGCACACGCAGTTGAGTCGCTTTGAGCTTACCCAGCCGCAATGCGTCCAGGTCGAACCCCACCGCCTGGACACCCCAAGGGTGTGCCAGAGCCAGGCGCGCGAGCTGTTCGTTGGTCCAAGCCTCCCAGCGTGCCTGTTGCTGGAATTGCTGCGGCGACAGCAACGCCCCGGCGGCCCACAGAGGGCGATCGATATTCATGGCATCGTTTCCCTACGACTGAATCAGGCTTTGGCCTTGGGCATCTGCGAAACCAGCGACAAGTTCACGTCCATACCCTCGACCTGAAAGTGCGGCACGGCGTACAACTTGACGCGGAAGAAACCGGGGTTGTCCTCGATGTCTTCCACCGTAACCTTCGCATCCCGCAGCGGGTGTGACGCCTGCAAGTCATCGCCCGGATCAGTCATCTCGGTGACCAGCCCGCCGATCCACTTGTTCAGTTCCAGCTCGAGCAAACGCCGGTCCTTGGTGGTGCCAATGTTTTCGCGCTGGATCAGCTTCAGATAGTGAGCAATGCGTGAGAGCAGAAAAATGTAAGGCAGGCGCGCGTTGATTCGACTGTTCGCCGTGGCATCGGCCGTGTCGTACAGCGCCGGCTTTTGCGCGGAGTTGGCCGAGAAGAAACACGCATAGTCGCGGTTCTTGTAGTACGAAAGCGGAATGAACCCGAGGTTGGCGAACTCGAACTCACGGGTTTCCGGAATCATCACTTCGGAAGGGATCTTGACCTGATTGCCGGTGCCAAGGTCATACAAATGGATAGGCAGTTCAGTCACCGCACCACCCGATTGCGGCCCACGAATCTGCACGCACCAACCGTTGGTGATGAAGCTCTTGACCATGTTCGCGGCAAAGGCAAACGATGCGTTGGTCCACAGGTACTTGTTGTGATCCGGCCCTTTGACACTCTCGATGTAATTGAAACTGCGCACGGGAACGGTGTCGGGCCCATACGGCAAGCGCCCCAGGACACGTGGCATGGTCAGGCCGATGTAACGCGCATCATCACTGTCACGAAATGACTTCCACTTGATGTATTCGGCACGATCAAAGTAGTTGCCGATGTCTTTGATCGCGGCCACCTCCTCCATGGTCTCTTTGCCGAAGAAGGCTGGGCCGACGGCCCCCACAAACGGCATGTGCGCGGCGGCGGCCACTTTGGAAATATTGCGCAGCAGCGCGATGTCCTGAGGCCTACGATCGAATTCGTAGTTTGAGATAGCCGCCGCAATCGGCTCGCCACCCGGGGTGTCGTACTCCTGCGTGTAGGTATGCAGGTACAAACCACTCTGGGCAATTTCTGGCGCGTCCTCGAAGTCTTGTACCAAGTGGTCCTTGCTGACATCCAATAGTTCTATGCGAACGTTCTGACGGAAATCCGTCTGATCAATCAGCGATTTCACACCGCGCCAGGTTGACTCGACGCGCTGGAAGTCCGGATGGTGCATGACCGCATCGAGCTGACAGCCAATCTGCCTGTCCAGCGAAGCGATATGTTCATCCAGCAGGACTTTATCCAAACGCTCGATTTTTTGCGGCGCTTGCTTAAGCAACTTTAAAAACACACTAACCGCCGCCGTCACCCGCTCATCGACGGACACTTCAGACAGCGCGTCCGAGTTCTGAAAGATATCAATGCCTGCCAACTCAGAAACAGGACTTAAATTGATTTTATTAAACAGCGCAGCATAAACACCACTGGCTTCTTCAGACAACACTGTGGCGCCGCGCGATTGCACGCTGGAATCTTCTAAAGACATGATTTAACTTCCCTTTAAACTACCGCTATGAATTAACGTTCTTCTTCAGGCGCCAAGGCAGCCAACTCAGCGCGCAGTTCATCACTGAGCGCGTCATCCTTGAGGATGCGTTCCAATTCATGGCGGAAGGTCACGTTATCCAGCAGGTTCGATTTGAGATCACGCAACAGGTTGCGCATCGCCAATAAGGCACGCAATTGTGGAATCTGCCGTGCTACCTGTTCGGGCTCGAAGTCCTTCATGCGCCGGAAACTCAGTTCGACAGAGGTATCGGACGCATCGTCGTCCAAGGTGTTGCTGACCGCCAGCTTCAGACCCGGCGAGAACTCGCCCAGGACGCTGTCAAAGTTGTTTTTATTGATATCAACCTTGCCGCGCTCGGAGAGCGGACGCTGCTCCTTGCCGTTACTGTAGTCACCCATCACCATCAGTTTCAAAGGCAACTCAACCTTTTTCTGCGCACCGCCGGTATGCAGGTCGAGCTTGATATTAACCCGGGCTTTTGGCACTTCATTTTGAAAGCTGCTTAGCGTCATCGCTTCATTCCGTGAGTTTTCCAACAGCGCTGATCAGCCATTAGAGAAAAAACAAGACGGGAACTTAATGAAGTTAAATTCCCACTCTGAAACACCAGCGTGCTACATGGCACACGGCATCCCCTTGCTCACTAGAATGAAGTATCACTGCGGGAATTTACCACCCCCCGAATCACGGACGGGAACTTTCCATTGCGCATCGGAGATATTTCCCACAAATCACGCAGATTATCTTTATTGCAAAGAATATTTAAGATTTAAACCCCGAGCCAGGATTCAACTGTCAGATATTTCTTAACCCTATAGGCATACAATAAAACAACAGTAGAAATATGGAGTTTTATATAAACCCATTTCGATATTTTTCCACACCCCTAGTACTAAAACATATAAGCAAACGAACGCTCAGGGACCAGGAGATAAACCACCCCGCCGCCGTTTTACATCATAAACATTGAACCCCAGCAAAAAACGCCTAAACCTCCCGCGCCTTCACCTTCAAATGCCGCGCATACCACGGCCGCTTCGGCACCCGCTTGAACAAGCCTTGCAGCGCTTCGTCTTGCGCAGCAAACGTAATACGCAGGGCGAGCTTCATGGTCTCGGGGTCCATCTCCATCGAGCGCCCCCTCTGCAAGCCCGGCGTGGTGCTGCAGCCATGGGTGTCCGGGCCTAGCCACGGGTCGCCGACCTCGACCCAACGCCCCGGCGCGAACCATGCCACGCCGTTGACCTCCAGGCGGTTGACCTCCAGGCGGTTGACCTCGCCCGGATGGAAGCGCTCATGGGCGCGAAACCAGTCTTCGATGCGGTCGTCGATCCAGCCATGGAAGTGCCAGAACACCGGGTTGACGTGGGAGGAAAACGGATCGCCAAGAAAGTCGTTTTCGGGCGCATACCAACGCGCGGCAAAGTCCGCCGGGTCGCGGGCGAAGGGCACGGGCGCGCCGTTTGAGGGGTCGCGAGGCACCGAGGCCCAGCGCATGTGCAGCCAGTCATGCAGGCCCAGTTCCATTTCGGAACCGAGCTGGCCCAGGGTCAGCTTGGCCAGGTAACGCGGGTCGCGGTATTGCGATTCCCAGACCTGGAAGTTGCTGTGGTAGGTCTCAGCGGCCTTGATATCGCTGACCCATTGGGTGTAGTCGCCGTCGTCCGGTGCCCGCCAGGTGGGCGGCAGGGCAAAGCCGTCGTGGTTATCAAAGTAACGCAGGAAGCCCAGGCGATCACGTTCCAGCGCCGGTTGCGGCTCGGGGAACGCAGGCCACGACGGCAAGTCCTGCATCGAGCGTGCAGTGCCGAGCATGTGGCGGTGCATGAAGAAGAAGTCGATGCCCGAGCCGTTGCGATCCTTGAGCTTGCCCCGCGCTTCGCGCTCCTTACCGCGTGGGCCGGGCTGCCAGCCGATGCCGCGCAGGGCCTCGCGCTTGTCCTCGGACAGCTTGTGCCATTGATCGCGGGTGGCGTGCCACAGTTGGTGGAACAGGCGGTGCTCGGGGGAAATCAACCAGGCCAGCAGCGACGGGTTGAGGCCGATGCGCTGGCGAGCTTCGGGAAACGGCTGTTTGTGCGCGACAAAACGATTATCCGGCTCGGTCAACGCCAGGGGTCGGGCGAGGTCGAGGATCTGCCCGCTGAGGGTGCCGCTGCCGGCATTGCCGAACACGCCCCAGACTTCATCAACGGTCATGCTGAATTCATAGGCGGGCGCGCCGTCTGCCGCGTCACGGTCGATCAGGCGCCAATAGAGCTCGGTGCCGTAGCCCGTGAGCAAATCACCCAGGACGCGGTAGCGCGGTTCGCCATCGGCGCGCAGGTGTTCGGTCGTGTCGAGATAGCCACGCAGGCCGCGCCCACGCGGCGCGACATCAAGCAGCAACGCCAGGCCCTGCGTGGGCAAGCCCTTGAGGCCGGCGTCGCGGCCTTCCAGGCGCAGGTTCCACACCCCGCGCAAGGTGTTCGCCAAGTGTTGGCCAGCGGTGTCGGCCAGATCCACCGTGGCTTCGCCGGGGGTGATGGGGAATGCTTCACGCGTCCACTCGCGATGGGCATAAAAGGCCGCAGGCGCGGCCGCGCCGGTCAGCGCCAGGCCTGCGATGAACCCACGTCGAGAGATCGTCATTGTCTACCTTGGGAAGCGGCTTTATCAGAGCTAGAACGTTTGCCTGTGGGGGAAATTTACCGCGCCGTCGCCGGGGCCTAAATTTCCCCGCTCATCGCTCGTTCCTCCCAGATAGCAAAGGCCTCAACTGACTGAGATGGCAATGACACAACCACGTTCGAAAAAGGCGCTGTTTATCGGCCTGCCGCTGGCATTGGCCATCGGCGCCGGGGTCGGCTTCCTGGTCTGGGATCACTGGTTCAAGGGCACCGCCGGCTACCCGCTGGCGGTGATCAAGCAGGCCAATGACTTGCAGGACCGCTTGTTGTCGTTCGACAGTCATATCACCGTACCGCTGGATTTCGGCACCGCCGGCAATGAGGCCGACCAGGATGGCAGCGGCCAGTTCGACCTGGCCAAGGCGCGGCGCGGGCGACTGTCCGGCGCGGCGCTGACGATTTTCGGCTGGCCGGAAATCTGGAATGGCCCCAACGCGCCGCACAAACCCAGCGACGGTTTTGTCGAGGAAGCCCGCCACGAGCAGGAGGTGCGCTACAAAATCATCTCCGGCATGGTGCGTGACTTCCCCAACCAAGTGGGCATCGCCTACACCCCGGATGACTTTCGGCGCCTGCATGGCGAAGGCAAATTCGCGGTCTTTATCAGCATGCTCAACGCCTACCCGCTGGGCACCGACCTGAACCAACTCGACCTGTGGACGGCACGCGGCATGCGCATGTTCGGCTTCAGCTATATCGGCAATAACGCCTGGTCCGACTCATCGCGGCCGCTGCCGTTTTTCAACGACTCCAGCGATGCCCTCGACGGGCTGTCGGACATCGGCCAGCAAGCGGTACACCGCCTCAACGACTTGGGGGTGATCATCGATGTGTCGCAGATGTCGACCAAGGCCCTGGAGCAGGTTGCGCAACTGAGCCGCACGCCGCTGGTGGCGTCCCACTCGGCACCACGCGCCTCGGTGGAGATCCCGCGCAACCTCAGCGACAAAGAGCTGCAACTGATCAAGCGCAGCGGCGGCGTGGTGCAGGTGGTGGGTTTCCCGGCTTATTTGCGCCCGCTGAGCCAAGCGACCCAGGACACGCTCAACACCCTGCGCGCCCGTTTCGATTTGCCACCGTTGCCCAACCTGACGATGGCCCTGATGCCGGGGGACGCGATCATCGCCGCATGGCCCGAGCAGAAGTTCGGCCAATACGCCCAGGCGCTATACGCCATTCTCGAAGACGAACCCAAGGCCACCCTCAAGGATTGGGGGGATGCCATCGACTACACCGTGCGCAAGATCGGCATCGATCACGTCGGCATTTCGTCGGACTTCAACGATGGCGGCGGCCTTCAGGGCTGGGAGAACGTCGGCGACACCCGCAACGTCACCGCCGAACTGCTCCAGCGCGGTTACTCCGAAGCCGATATCGCCAAGCTGTGGGGCGGCAACTTCCTGCGGGTGTGGGACCAGGTCCAACAAGCGGCCAAACCGGTTAATCACCCATGACGTCAGTCCATGACCGACCGCCAGACCTTTTATGCCCCTCTGAGCCAGCGGTGGTGACGGCGATTTTTTCCTTTGAACGAGAGGCCCCGATGATTTCATCCCGCTTCAACCGCCTGCCCGCCCTGGCGCTTACCGTCCTCTGCGGCGCCCTGCTGCCCGGCCTGGCCCACGCCGCCACCCCGCAGCCGGGCAACGTGTTCAAGGACTGCAAAGACTGCCCGGAGCTGGTCGTACTGCCGGCCGGCACCTTCACCATGGGCACCCCGGACGACGAAGTCGGCCGCGAGCCCGACGAAGGCCCGCTGCATGCAGTGACCTTCGCCAAGCCCTTCGCCATGAGCCGTTTCCAGATCACCGCCGCCGAATGGGACAGCTACGTGCGCCAGGCCGGGGTCAAGATCGCCGATGGCGACACCCGCCCAGGCCGTGAATGCATCGCCAGCAAACCGCGCTACCCCCAGGGCCCGCGCCAGCCAGCGGTGTGCATGGACATGGACGACATCAAGGCGTATGTCGCCTGGCTGTCGAAGACGACCGGGCAGACCTACCAGATGGTCAGTGAAGCGCAGCGCGAATACGCCGCCCGCGCCGGTTCAAGCGGACCGTTCCCGTTTCCTTTCGATGAAGGCAAGGGTTACAGCATCGCCGAGCATGCCAACACCTATGGGCCAGCGGATGGCTACAGCTATTCCTCGCCAGCCGGCAGCTACCCGCCGAATGCGTTTGGCGTGTACGACATGCACGGTAACGTCTATGAGCGGGTAGCCGACTGTTACCACGAGAATTACCTAGGGGCGCCTGCAGACGGCAGCGCCTGGGTCGAACCGGGCTGCGAGGTCTATCAGATTCGTGGCAACGACTGGGGTGAAGCGCCGGTGTTTTCACGCTCGGGCAACCGCAACAACATCTATCCGCAGACGCGTGGGGACTGGATCGGCTTTCGCGTGGTGCGCGATCTCTAAAACACCGCCCTTTTCAATGTGGGAGGGAGCAAGCCCCCTCCCACCTTTGACCGCGCTTCCTTCAATCCTTCTGCGCCAACAACGCCAGCCCTTCATGCAGCGCCGGGAACAGGCTGTTATTGAAGTTGTTCCAGCGCAGTTCGAGGATCGTGTCGTCCGGCGAGATCTCGGTCTTGAGCACGTCATGGAACACTTCCCCGGAATCGATGCCGTTGTCCACGTAGTGGAATGACGCTCCGGTGAGGTACAGCGGTTCCGATGGCGTGGCTGCCTTGGTGGCCCAGTCCACCACAGTCTGCCCACGCGCTCCGTACAGCGCGTTCCAGGTGGCATAGGCGCCACGGCGCTCGTAAGGCGATTCGAGACGGGTAATACCCGGATGGATATTCATGATCCGCCGCGCGAACGGCGCACCGGGACGCACCAATTCATCAAGGATCACCAGCAAGCCGTCCAACACCACGATATCGGCCTTCAGTTCCACCAGCGTGTCATGCAGGCGGCGCTCGAAATCCTGTTTGCCGGCGATATGTTCGGCGCTGCCCCGTGGCAGGCGGCGGTAGGTGGACGGCACGCTCAGCAGCAGGTCGTTGACCCGCTGGCCCTGCACCTGCAGGTCGGCCGGGTAAAGCCACTGGCGCCCAGGCTGGTAGGCAAAGCCGTAATCGACGACCAACTGCCGGTCCCGCGGGTTCTGTTCGTCGTCGTCATACACCACGCCGACCAGGTTGTAGGCCTCGCCCAGCGGCGTGTCGTTCAGCGACCCCACCAGAAACTCCAGCACCGACTTCATGTAGCGCGTGTGGTCCTTGTAGGCCACCGCCTGCCCGGCCTTGTCGGCGGCGGCATTTCGCAGGGACCACACATACACCAGATTCTTTTTCGTCATTGTTTCGCTCTCGCTGAAGGGAACGCGCACGGCGTAGTTACGCGTGCGCCTACACCACAAGAACGAACCAGGCCCCGGGCAATTTATCCGCCACCACTGCCGCCAGGCGCGCCGCGCTAAATACTCGCGCCGACGCTTCGTTTGTCATGGGTAAGGGTCTGTGTGCCCAGCCCCTCTATTCACTCTCCGGGAAGTATTTATGACCGACCCCAAGCGCGGCGCCTTCAACGGTCTGCTCGCATTGCTCAGGCCCTTTCGGACCCTCGTGACGGTTTCCGTCGCGCTGGGCATGGCCGGTGGCCTGGCCATCACCTTGTTGCTGGCCACTATCAACAACGCGCTGCACGCCTCCACCGGGATGACCCAAGGCGTGGTGCTGACGTTTGCCGCCCTGTGCCTGCTGGCCCTGACCAGTTCGATTGTGTCGGACATCGGCACCAACTATGTGGGCCAACGCATCATCGCAGCGTTGCGCAAGGAACTCGGCGAGAAAGTGCTGTCGGCGCCCATCGAGCAGATCGAGCGCTACCGCTCCCACCGCCTGATCCCGGTGCTGACCCACGACGTCGACACCATCAGCGATTTTTCCTTCGCCTTCACCCCGCTGGCGATCGCCACCACCGTCACCCTCGGCTGCCTGGGCTACCTGGCGTATCTGTCGGTGCCGATGTTCCTGATGATGATCGTCGCCATCGTCATCGGCTGCAGCGTCCAGTTCATCGCCGGGGCCAAGGGCATTCGTGGCTTCGACGAGGCACGCGACCTGGAAGATGAGCTGCAACGCCACTACTCGGCAATTGCCTCCGGCGCCAAGGAACTGCGCATTCATCGGCCGCGCCGCTACCGCATGAACACCCACCGCATCCAGGAAACCGCCGACCGCATCAGCGATATCCAGGTGCGCTCAGTCAACATCTACATCGTGGCCAAGACCTTCGGCTCGATGCTGTTCTTCGTGGTGATCGGCCTGGCGCTGGCCATGCAGGCCTACAACCCGAACCCCGACCCGGCGGTGATCACCGGGTTCGTGCTGGTGCTGCTGTACATGAAAGGCCCGCTGGAACACGTGGTGGGTTACCTGCCGATCATCGGCAAAGCGCGGATTGCCTTTGCGCGTATCACCGAACTGTCCGAGCGTTTCTCGTCGCCGGAACCGCACCTGTTGATGGACGCTAGCGAAGCGCCGCATGCGCAGGTCCACAGCCTCGAACTGCGCGGCGTGAGCTACAGCCCGCCGCCGGTGGCAGGCAGCGAACCGTTCCACCTGGGGCCGATCAACCTGAGCATCAAGCAAGGCGATATTGTGTTTATCGTCGGCGAAAACGGTTGTGGCAAGACCACCCTGATCAAGTTGCTGCTGGGCCTGTATCAGCCCCACGCCGGGGAGATCCGCCTCAACGGCGAAACCGTCACCGACCTGCTGCGCGATGACTATCGCCAGTTGTTCACCACCGTGTTCGCTGACTATTACCTGTTCGACGACCTCGTCCAGGGCAGCGCAACCCAGTCCCTGGACAGCGCGACCCCGTACCTGGAACGCCTGGAAATCGCGCACAAGGTCAGCGTCAAGGATGGCGTGTTCAGCACCACCGACCTGTCCACCGGCCAACGCAAGCGCCTGGCGCTGGTCAACGCCTGGCTCGAACAGCGCCCGGTGCTGGTGTTCGACGAATGGGCCGCCGACCAGGACCCGGCCTTTCGCCGCATCTTCTACACCGAGCTGCTGCCGGACCTCAAACGCCTGGGCAAAACCATCATCGTGATCAGCCACGACGACCGCTATTTCGACATCGCCGACCAGTTGGTGCGCCTGCGCGCGGGCCAGGTCGTAGAGGAAATGGCGCCGGCTTGAAATTTCTTTTCCGGTTTTTCCAATTAGGAACGTCTCACTAGTGGTAATGAGAACCAGCCTCAATAGATACATATAAACTGCCCACCTAAAAACCTAGAAGAGAATGCATTCATGTCAGTACGACTCGGTCTGAGCCCCCTGAGCAAAGCGCTATCGATGCGGCGGGCCCTGCATTTCAACCTGCTGCCCAGCGCGCTGGCCCTGGCCGTGTCGCTGCCGATTGCCAGCTACGTGCAGGCACAAGAACTCGAGATCGACGTGCCGGCCCAATCCCTGGGCAGCGCTCTGCAGGCATTCGGTCGGCAGGCCAATCTGCAAGTGCTGTACAGCCCAACCGACGTGGAAGGCAAGCGCAGCAATGCGGTCAAAGGCAAGCTCGACCCGGACCGCGCCATCACCACCCTGCTCCAAGGCACCGGCGTCGGCTATGGTCTGCAGGGCAACACCCTGAGCATCAGCCTCCAGGCTTCGACCGGCATAGAACTCGGCGCCACCCAGGTAACCGCCAACCAGTTGGGCACCGTGACCGAAGGCACCGGCTCCTATACCCCAGGCACCATCGCCACCGCCACGCGCCTGGTGCTGACGCCACGGGAAACCCCGCAGTCGATCTCCGTGGTCACGCGCCAAGCCATGGATGACTTCGCCCTCAGCTCGATCGACGACGTGATGCGCCACACCCCCGGCATCACGGTGTCGACCTATGACAGCGAACGTACCAACTACTTCTCGCGCGGCTTCTCCATCAACACCTTCCAGTACGATGGCATTCCGACCCTGCGCGACGCCCAGTACTCCGCCGGCCAGACCCTCACCGACATGGCCATCTATGACCGCATCGAGGTGCTCAAGGGCGCGACCGGCCTGCTCACCGGCGCCGGCGGCGTGGGCGGCACCATCAACCTGATCCGCAAGAAGCCGACGGCCGACTTCAAGGGCAGTATCGAGCTGGGGGCCGGTTCCTGGGACAACTACCGCTCGCAGATCGACGTCAGCGGCCCGCTGACCGACACCGGCAACGTCCGTGGCCGCGTGGTCGCGGCCTACAACGACAAGCAGTCGTTCCTCGACCACTACTCGCGCAAGACCAGCGTGTTCTACGGGATTCTCGAAGCCGACCTGGACGAAGACACCCTGCTGACCGTCGGTGCCGACTACCAAGACAGCGACCCGAAAGGCTCCAGCTGGACCGGCAGCCGCATGATCTTCGATGCCGAGGGTAAAGAGCTGGACTTGCCGCGTTCGTTCAACAACGGCCCAAAATGGGGTTCGTGGGGGCAGTACAGCCGCACGGCATTCGCCACCCTGGAACACACCTTCAGCAATGGCTGGGTCGCCAAAGGCCAATACAACCATCAGGTCAACGGCTACAACGCGCCGCTGGGCGCCCTGTCCCAGGACTCCGGCAACCAAAGCTCGCTGTTTGCGAAAAAACACACCGGCGAAACCACCGCCGACAGCCTGGATGCCTATACCTCCGGACCGTTTGAACTGTTTGGCCGTGAGCACGAACTGGTGGTGGGCCAGTCCCTGTCGATCAGCAAATGGGACGGCAAGAGCTATAACGCCGTCTTCGCGCCCGGCACCAACTCCGCTGACTTCTACAGTTGGGACGGTGACATCCCGGAGCCAGCGTGGGTTCAATACCGCACCATCGACCAGACTTCCCGCCAGACCGGCAGCTACCTCACCAGCCGCTTCAGCCTGACCGACGAAATGCACCTGTTGCTCGGCGCGCGCCTGGCCAACTATGAAGTCACCGGCACCAGCAAATCCAAGGTAAGCGGCAAAGTCGTGCCGTATGCCGGTGTGACCTACGACCTCAACGACAACTTCACCGCCTACGCCAGCTACACCGAGATCTTCCAGCCGCAAACCGACTACCGCGACCGCAACGACAAGATGCTCGAACCCGACGAAGGCACGAACTACGAGATCGGCCTCAAGGGCGAATTCTTCGACGGCCGCCTGAACGCCAGCCTCGCCTATTTCGAAGTCCACGAAGAGAACCGTCCAGAACTCGACACCTCGCCCGGCGCCGACCTGATCAACGATTCGCCCTACTACGGCATCAAGTCCAAGACCAAGGGCTACGAAGCGGAAATCTCCGGCGAAATCGCCACTGGCTGGCAACTGCAGGCTGGCTACACCCACAAGGTCGCCCGCGACGACAGCGGCACGAAGGTCTCTACCTGGGAGCCGGAAGACCAGATCAACCTCTACACCACCTACAAACTCACCGGCCCGCTGGACAAATTCACCCTCGGCGGTGGCGCGCGCTGGCAGAGCGAAGGCTGGAAGTCGATCAGAAACTCCGGCCTGGGCCGCTCCGAAGTCCTCACCCAAGACGCGTACTGGTTGGTGGACGTGATGGCGCGCTATCAGATCACCCAGAACCTGTCAGCCACCCTCAACGTCAACAACGTGTTCGACAAGCACTACTACACCAACATCGGTTTTTATGACTCGGCGTACCCTGGCACCCCACGCAACATGATGGTCACCACCCGCTGGAACTTCTGACCCCGCGTTGACACAAAAGCCCCGTATCGCGAGATACGGGGCTTTTTCATGGCCGTTCGCCGATCCACTGTGGGGCGCTAAAGCGCCCACAAGGGATCGGCGGCGTGGGTTGAATCACGCCATTTCCGCCACCAGGCTCTTGATGAATTCAGCATTATCGACAATCCGGTGGTGCGTCGTGTCGATGACAATCGAGCGCCGGATACCCGCCTGGCCAATCACCTCGCGCATGCCGTTCTCGATCAACGCCTGGTGCAGGCCAGCTTCGCTGCGCGCCGCCCACCAGCATGTAACCGGTGCCTTGATGGCGCGGTAGTCGGTGTCCTGCAAGCGCTGGTCGAGGATCTGTTTGATCGCCCACGAACGCTCGGTTTCACCACCGTCCTGCAGTTCATCCTTGAGCACCCGGAAGCTCTCCCCCAGCGTCGCATCGGCCCAGTCGGACACCTGCTGCCACTGCTGCTCCTCGCTGCATCCAGCCTGCTGCGCCAGTCGCCACTGCGCCTGGATCTGCGCGGCAAACGCCGGGAACATCACTTCGAGCATCTGCGCCCGCCGCTGCACTGCGCTGCTCTCCCACTGAGGCTCAGCGGCAGCCTGATTCCAGAACGCAGCAAACCGCGCCGGCGGTGGCGCGTCGATCCAGCCGACCCATTCCACCGTGCGCCCGGCCTGCTCCAGCCGATAAGCCACTTCCATCGCCAGGTTGCCGCCCAACGACCAGCCCGCCAGGCGGAAGGCGCCCTGCGGCTGAGCGCTCAACAGTTGTTCGGCGTAGTCTTCGACCATCTGCATCCAGGTCGGCACCGCGCCGCCCTCTTCCACCAGCGCCCGGCACATCAGCCCCAGCACCGGCCGTTGCTCGCGCAGCGCCAGCGCAATCGGCTTATAGCAATGCACCAAGCCAAAACTGGGGTGGAACAGATAAAGCGGCGTGCCCTCGGTCTGACTGTTGAGCCGCACGATCAACGAACTTGCCCCATCCCCTTCGATACAGCGGGCCTGGCCGGCCACCGTAGGATTGAGCATCAATTGGCTGACCGCCAGCGCGCCGCCACACAGCCGATTGATCCGTTCCTTGAGCACCAGCACCCGTAACGAATGGCCGCCCAATTCGAAGAAGTTGTCGTGCAACCCCACGCGTTCGATGTCCAGCACCTCAGCCCAGATCCCCGCGATCTGCTGTTGCAGCGTGGTCTGCGGCGCGACGAATGTCTGGCCCTGCCCATCAACATCCGGCTTGGGCAAGGCTTTGCGCTCGAATTTGCCGTTGGGGCTCAGCGGCATCTGCGCCAGCACCACCCATTGCGCCGGCACCATGTAGTCCGGCAGGTGGCGGGCCAAATGGGCGCTGACGTCGGCGCGCCAGTCGGCGTGGCCGTCGTGAAGCACCACATAACCAACCAAATGCTGCCCCTCCACCACCAGCACGGTGGCTTCGCGCACCCGTGGGTGCTCCAGCAAGCGTGCTTCGATTTCACCGAGTTCGATGCGCAAGCCGCGCAATTTGACCTGATGATCGAGGCGCCCGAGGTATTCGATCACCCCATCGGCGCGCTGCCGTACCCGGTCACCGCTGCGGTACAAACGTGCGCCGTGGTGGAACGGGCATGGCACGAAGCGCTCGGCGGTCAAGCCCGGACGACGATGGTAACTGCGCGCCAGGCCTTCGCCGCCCAGGTACAGCTCACCCGCCACGCCCGCAGGCACCGGCAGCAGGTGGGCATCCAGCACATGGGTGCGCAGGTTGGCGATAGGCTCGCCGATCGGCACCGTGTCGCGGCCTTCATCGACACAGGTCCAGTGGGTCACGTCGATGGCAGCTTCCGTCGGACCGTACAGGTTGTACAGGTCGGCTGCGGGCAGTTTGGCAAAGACCTGTTGCTGGGCATCCACCGGCAAGGCTTCGCCGCTGCACACGATGCGCCGCAGGCTGCGGCACGTGGCGACGCCGGGGTCTTGCAGGAACGCTTGCAACATCGACGGCACAAAGTGCAGCGTGGTGACCTGTTCGGCGTTGATCAGGCGGACCAGCGCGGCCGGATCGCGATGCTCGCCAGGCGCCGCCACCACCAATCGAGCGCCGGTCATCAGCGGCCAGAAGAACTCCCACACCGATACATCAAAGCTGAACGGGGTTTTCTGCAGCACGCCGTCGCGCGCCTCCAGCCGATAGGCGTCCTGCATCCAGCACAGGCGGTTGGTCAAGGCCGAATGGCGATTGCCTGCGCCTTTGGGCTGCCCGGTGGAGCCTGAGGTATAGATCACGTAGGCCAGGTTTTCAGGGTCCAGGACAATCCCCGGATTGCCTTCGCCATAGCCTTCGAACCAAGACTCGCCCACCACCAGGCTTGGCAACCCGGGCGGAATCGGCAGGTGCTCCAGCAGCCGCGCCTGGGTCAGCAACAACGCCACGCCGCTGTCTTCGAGCATGTAGGCCAGGCGCTCGCGCGGGTAGTCCGGGTCCAGCGGCACATAGGCGCCCCCGGCCTTGAGCACCGCCAACAGGCTGACCACCATTTCCACGGAGCGCTCCAACGCGACACCGACCAATACATCCGGGCCCACGCCGGCCTCGATCAAACGATGGGCCAAACGGTTGGCGCGGCGGTTCAGCTCGGCGTAGCTCAGGTGCTCCTGGCCGAACACCAGTGCCAGGGCATCCGGGGTACGTGCGACCTGCTCTTCCATCAATTGGTGGACACCGCGATGCAGCGGATAAGCCTGTGCAGTGGCGTTCCAATCATGGACCAACGCCTGCTGCTCGGTTTCCTGCAGCAACGGCAACTTTGCTACATCACTGCGCCGAACCTGCCCCGGCGATTGGCTGACTAGCCCAACCGCCGACTCCCCAACACGGCCGCGCCGAGCACCACCGCTCCCGCCGCCAGCGCCACCCAGAAGCCGCTGGCCGCGCCGAAGTGGTCGATCATCCAGCCGGAGCTGGCGGCGCCGATGGCCACGCCGATGCTCAGGCCGGTGATCAGCCAGGTCATGCCTTCGGTCAGGCGGCTCGGCGGCACGATCCGCTCCACCAGGGCCATGGACACGATCAGGGTTGGGGCGAAGAACAGCCCGGAGATGAAGATTGCCACCGCAAGGCCGGGGATATTGGTCACCAGCAACAACGGCAAGGTCGTCAACGCCGTGGCCACCCCGCAGCACAGGAACTGGCGAGGCAACGCTGCTTTGAGCTTGAGGGTGCCAAAAGCCAAACCGGCCAGACACGAGCCGATGGCATACACCGACAGCACAATACTTGCCGCCGCCGGTTGGCCCTGCTGCTGGGCGAAAGCGACGCTGACCACGTCCACCACACCGACAATCACCCCCATGGCCAGCAACAGGATCATCAGGATCAACACCGAAGGCGAAGCGATCAGCCAGCGGTCGTGATGATCATGGCGTTCATGCACGGGCGGCTCGCTCTGGCGTTGCATCACGAACGCAGTGACGCCGACTGCCAACAGCAACGCCGCCACCAAAGGCCCGGCCTCCGGAAACAGCACCACGCTCAACCCCACCGAAATCGGCGGGCCGATGATAAAGCACACCTCGTCGAGCACCGACTCCAGGGCAAACGCGGTCTGCAGCTTGGGCTGGCCCCGGTACAACTCGGTCCAGCGTGCCCGCACCATCGCCGACATGTTGGGCATGCAACCGGCCAGCGCGGCGAACACAAACAACACCCAGTTCGGCGCCTGCAAACGCGTACTCAGCAACAGCAACAACAATGCCCCACCGCCGAGCAGCGCAGCGATCGGCAACACCCTGCCCTGGCTGTAGCGGTCGACCAGCCGTGACACCTGCGGCGCACAAAATGCCGTGGCCAGGGCGAACACCGCCGCCACCGAGCCGGCCAGGCCGTAGCCGCCATGCACCTGCGAGAGCATGGTAATCACGCCGATACCGGTCATGGAGATGGGCATGCGCGCGAGCATGCCGGACAGTACGAAAGCCCGGGCGCCGGGCGCCTGGAACAATTCGGCGTAGGGATTTGCCATGACTGAAACGCCTTCTTTCCTTGATTTGCGCAACCTTTTATCACACCAACCGTGTGATCTGTTTATGCCGCCACACCAGCCGGTAATACGCGGTCTGCAAACCGAGCATCGCCAGGTACGTCAGCGGAAACGCCATCCACACCCCTTCCAGGCCAAACTGCGCATTGAGCAGGTAAGCCACCGGCAATTCCACGCCGAGCACACAGAAGATCGAAATCGCCACCGGCATCAGCACGACGCCGCTGGCGCGCATGATCCCGCCTATCACGGCCTGGAAGCCGAACACCAGAATGCTCCACAGCATGATATGCAGCAGGTGTTCGGCCTTGATCCGCGCGGCGTCGTCGGTGATGAACAGGCCGAGCAACCAGTGCGACAGCAGGTAGCCGAGCAGGATCAGGCCGCCGGTCAGGCAGGTATTGATCAGCAACCCGGTGCGCAGGATCGGCCCGATACGTTCCAGGCGCCCGGCACCAATCGCCTGGGCACCGAGGATCGACGCAGTAATGGCAATCGACAGCGCCGGAAACTGCACATAGTTGACGATCTGCGTCACCGCGCCATAGGCCGCCGTGGCCTGCGAACCGTGGCTGTTGACCAGGGCCAGGATGACCAGCTCCGACAGCGACAGCACCACCATCTGTAGTCCGGTGGGCAGTCCGATGCGCAAGACTTTGCCGAGAATCACGCGGTCCAACCGTAAGGCCGCGAGCAATTCGCGGTCCGGCGCCATCACATGGTTTTTATGCCGCAGGCGCAGGATCAGATACAGCATGGCCGCTGCGTTCCCCACCAGGCCGGCATACACCGCACTCTGGATCCCCATGGGCGGCAGGCCGATCCAGCCGCGGATCAGCGCCGGCGTCAGCAGCAGGCCGACGAACGTCGAGACCATCAACGCCAGCAACGGCGAAACCGTGTCGCTGACGCCGCGCAGCAACTGGGTGTAGAGGATAAACACCAGCAGCAGCGGCATGATCAGCATCATCACCTGGGCATAGCCTACCGCGTCGTCCAGCACATCCCCCGGCGTGCCCAGCGCCTGGAGTGCCGGACGCGCAAACAGACTGCCGAGCACCGCCGCAACCAAGCCCACCAACGCGCCAAGGGTCAGGGTGGCGCCGGTGATCGCCTTGACCATAGAGATTTCCCGGGCGCCCCAGGCCTGGCCGATCAACACCGAGGCCCCCGCCCCCAGGCCGATCACCAGGGCGATAAAGAAAAACACGATGGGGAACATCCCCGACACCGCCGCCAGCGCCTGGGTACCGAGCATTTGCCCGACATAGATGCCATTGAGCGTGCCGGAAAAGCTCTGCAGAAAGTTGGACAGCACCATCGGTGCGAGGAAGATCAGGTAGATCTGCCACAGTGGGCGTTGTTGGGTGACTTCCATGGTAGTTCGGGTCCCTGGATGATAATCAGGCAGTAAAAGCGTTGCGCGACAGCCAGGCCAGGTACGTCTGCACGTCCACCGGCCAGAGCGCGATCTTATTGGAAAAGTCTGCGGCGTCCTGGGCAAACAGCGCCCGCGAGGCCTCTTCGAAACCCGGCAGGTCACCGCCGATGGCGCTCATGAAACGATAGCTGGCCTCCTTGGCCTGGCGCATTTGATCACGGCAGGCATGGGCATTGCGCGCTTCATCCACCAACCGCCGCAACGCGGCCGACGCACCGCCACGCTGCTGGCCCAACCACTCCCAGTGGCGCGGCAGCAAAGTGACTTCGCGGGCGACCACGCCCAGCTTGGGGCGCCCGACCGCAGGGGCCGCGGGCGGCTCATCTTGCGCCTCTGCGGGCGCGGGTAGCGCGGGAGCATAACCTACGGGCCAAGGGTAATCGACCTGGGCGCCGCTGGCATCGTCGAAGACCAGAAAGCTGCCGGAGGGCAGGTCAAGGCCCGCCAACGCCTGGGCAACGTGGGCATAGGGGCCATCCACCACACGTTGGTGGTGAACGAAAGCGGTGCAACGAGGGGGGGTTTGCGAATCCATGTTTTATACCCGGGTAGTATTTGTTTTACCCGGGCTATATTAACCAGAAATGTTCAGACTGCAAGCCTATTGTGCAGAAACCACTCATTGGTCATCCGGCGGCGCAAGGTCCGATCCCGAATCAAGCCTTCCACCTGCGCCAGCGCAGCGTCCTGGCCGACGATACGGCTGCCCGGCAAGGCCATGACCTGGGCCGGCTCAACGGTCAAGCGCATGCCCTACCCCGCGGTTTTTTCGTGACCACCATGGGGCAGTTGCCCCACAGGGCATTCGGCGACGCCCACGGTGCTGCGGGTGATGTTCTCGACGTTTGCCTGGGCCTTTTGCGCATCCAGCACCCAGGTGCGATAGAACTCAAACGGGCAGTCGGCCACGCCCTTGTCGCCATCGCCCGAGGCATGTATGCCGCTGTAACCACGGTGCAGCAGCTTGAACAGATGGTTCTGCGACTGGTCATTGGCGCGCGCATCGCGGATCTGTGAAACCGACAGTTGAGCGTACTGAATGCCCATCTCCTCTTCACCGCACTCACCCAGCGTGCGCCCGTCAAAACCAATGATCGCCGAGTGACCGAAGTACGAATACACGCCATCGAACCCTGCAGCGTTGGCCACCGCCACGTAGCAGTTATTGGCCCAGGCCATGCTCTTGGACATCTGCACCTGCTGCTCCTTGGCCGGGTACATATAGCCTTGGCAGCGCACGATCAACTCGGCGCCCTTCATCGCACAGTCGCGCCAGATCTCCGGATAGTTGCCGTCATCGCAGATGATCAGGCTGATCTGCATGCCTTTGGGCCCAGCGCAGACGTAGGTGCGATCGCCCGGATACCAGCCCTCGATGGGGCACCAGGGAATACATTTGCGGTAACGCTGCACAATCTCGCCGAGGTTATTGATCAGCACCAGGGTGTTATAGGGCACCTTGTGCGGATGCTCTTCATGGCGCTCGCCGGTCAGCGAAAACACGCCCCAGGTATTGGCCTGGCGGCAGGCGGCCGCGAAGATCGCGGTTTCTTCACCGGGAATGCTCGCGGCGGTCGCCATCATCTCGTCGTGGTCGTACATGATGCCCATGGTGCTGTATTCCGGGAACACCACCAGGTCCATGCCCGGCAGGCCCTGCTTCATGCCGAGGATAATCTCGGCAATCTTCTTCGCGTTCTCGATGACTTCGGCCTTGCTGTGCAGGCGCGGCATCTTGTAGTTCACCACCGCGACACCGACGGTGTCCGGGCTGCTGGAAATATCGCCATGACGCATCGCAACGCTCCTGGTCTAGTGACTGATCATCCACGGCCGTGGCCCGGTTTTGGTCTTGAGGCCCAGCGGGTTGGCCTTGCTCGGTTCAACCTTTTTACTGGCGCCGCAGCAGCCGCATCCGGCTGGATGTCGGCGGTTTTCCTGGTACTCGCCGAGCGTCTGCGGCGCGTGGGCGCTGCGCTCGTTGCCGGCGATGGCCTTGCGCTGGTTGGCCGACAGCGTTTGCAAGGCCGGGGCCGACACCCGCAACTGGCCCCCCGGCCCTGCGCAGTAGGGGCACTGGCTGGGTTCGTTGCGCTGGGCGATCGGCCGCAACATCGTGAACGTACCGCACGCCTCGCAGGCGTATTCGTAGGTCGGCATGGCTACAGGTCCGGGGCGATGGGCAGGTCGACGCTGCCGTCGAGGAACCGGGTCGGGCCGTTGGCGTTGGGGTTGATATCGAACTCGAAGATTTCCGTAGGCAGCCACAAGGTCGCGCATGCATTCGGAATATCCACCACGCCGCTGATATGCCCTTGCACCGGTGCCGAACCGAGCAGCGCATAGCCCTGGGCCGGTGAGTAGCCGAACTTGGTCAGGTAGTTGATCGCATTCAGGCACGCCTGGCGGTACGCGACGTTGACG
>Ga0302216_1000159_pt1 | contig 27480 bp, 20 predicted proteins | sample II_Fen_N3_2_FD_194575 | JGI IMG/M metagenome (GOLD analysis project Ga0302216, IMG submission 194575) | Peat permafrost microbial communities from Stordalen Mire near Abisko, Sweden - II_Fen_N3_2 | ecosystem: Environmental > Terrestrial > Soil > Wetlands > Permafrost | place: Sweden: Abisko...
TCCCAATCGCGCTTGATGTCGTAACGGCCATCGGCATTGATGAATTGTGGATCATGGGGGCGACGATCGGCGGTCAGTGTGAAAATCACTGACCAGCCATTGACCGATACCACCGTGCCATCCAGTTCACGCAATGGCATGGTGTCCCAAATAAAGATCGTGTCACTCATGACAGGAAAGTCAGAACTCACTAACGGCTGTGTGGTCGTCGGGTCATTCTCATTAACTTTCAGCGCATCGGCCCGGGTCCAACGAGTGGGTGTGTAATTCGTATGTTTCATGATGATGTCCTTTTGCTGGCGCTTATATGACAAGCGAAGATTAAATAGCACATGACAGCCAGCAAATAAATTGCGACTGAAAGAGCAAGCGGTAGTTGGCTCTGATAGTGCGAAACAAGGTTTAACATGGAAGTCTGCTTATCGCAACATGAAGAATCATTTAGACTACAAAGGCCATCACTGTATTTATATCCTTGATATAATTACAGTGGCACTTGCAACAAATGAGACTCGGTAGGAAGCTAGCTAATCAACTACCAAACACCAGCACCCCGGCCTGGGCCCCGGCATTTTTCTGCGCGAACTCCTTGGCTTGTGCCGCGGTTTTCAAGGTATAGCCATAGTTGGACAGTGCCGTCCATTGCGCTTTCGGCGACTTCTGATTGGTGATAGGGGGCACACTGTTTGTATCAGTGAAGGTCCCAGTTCCTTTGTCATCCAACATGCCTTTGTTTTGGCTGCCTTCGCCAAAGTAATTACTTTCAGAAAGAATATTTGCGTTCTGCGCCAGGGTAAAACCGAGGTGGAAGTTGTTGATGTAGTTGTTATAGACATGAAAGTAGCCGTAACGCATCAGGCCGGGCGCACGCACTTCCAGATTGTCGAAACGGTTATGGCACAGCGTCAGGCGTGGGTAACCATTGAATGCCTTGTCATTGTCATCCGCTGGATGACCAAAGATCAAACCGTACTTGTGGTTGCCAAAAAAGCAGTTGCTGATAGTGGCGTAATCGGCCTTTTCGCCGATATATAGCAGTTTGTCGGCACTGCCGTCGGAGGTTGACCAGCTATGGCCGACGAAAGAGCAGTGATCGATCCAGTACTGGCTGCCGTAATTCAGGTAGACCTGAATATCGTCGTTCTGCTTAATATTCGCCGAATGCTTGAAGACAATATTCTGCAGAATAATATTCTGCGACTGCGCTGTTGCACGCAGGTGAATATTCTCCAGGGTTCGGTTCTGGAACGAGCCGATCAGGGTCTTGTTGGCGCCCATGTTCACTTTGGTCAGGCTCGACGCCGAGATATTACTGTTGATCACCAATACCCGAGGGGTGGTGTCGCCAATATTAGCCTTGAGTTGATCCAGGGTCGTGATACTGACCACGGGGCCGGTCCATCCGCCGGTGACTTTTGCCGCTAGGGCAAAACCGGTCAAACCGGTGAGTTTGCTTTCTGGATACGACATGAGTTCCCTCTCTATAAATAAAAACGGCTCGGTATGACGAGCCTGTGCATCAAGTTAATCCGTTAACTTGCACACAGTGTTTGGCATGGCTGAAGTTGCCGAGTGTTGGTCGATCAGCGCTTAAACACTGTGTTTATGTACAGTATTCGGTATAAATGAATCCGTCAACCATCAAGTGACAAATAACAAAAGTGGGAGGGGCGGTGTGGGTGGATGTGAGTACGCGGGCAGGTCGGTGGTGAGCCCCGTTCTCACCGACACCGCATAACCCCTGTGGGAGGGGGCTTGCCCCCGATGGCAGCGGGTCAGCCAAGTCGTTGTCGACTGATACTCCGCCATCGGGGGCAAGTCGAACCGTCGCACCGCCCCTCCACATTGACCGCATTCCATTGTCTGAGGGGCGGTGAGCCCCGCTCTCACGGATACCCCCCCACAGTGGATAGGCGTTGCGTTAAAGGCCGTCGACCCACGACATTTATCACGTTTATTTGACGTTTTTTTTTCATTCCCACCTCTACATTCGCCGCGCCTAAATATGCAAATGATTCCTATTGATATAATCTAAATCGACCTTAAGCAGATTTCCCGTGCAGCCATAAAAACCCGGAGCGCTCACCGCATGACCACCCGCCTTCCTTCGTTCGTCAAAAAAGCCCTGCTCGCCACCGCCCTGGTCAGCGCCGGGCATGTTTATGCCGCCAGCGAGCCGGTCGGCATCGTGGTCTACAACGCCCAGCACGAAAGCCTCACCAAGGCGTGGGTCGAAGGGTTCACCCAGGAAACCGGGATCCCGGTGACCATCCGCAATGGCGACGACACCGAGATGGGTAACCAGCTCGTGCAGGAAGGCGCCGCCTCTGCGGCGGACGTGTTCCTCACCGAAAACTCCCCGGCCATGGTGCTGGTGGACAACGCAGGCTTGTTCGCGCCGGTCGCGCCGACCACCCTGGAACAGGTGGATGCCGCCTACCGCCCGGCCCACGGCAAATGGGTGGGCATCGCCGCGCGCTCCACGGTGTTTGTGTACAACCCGAGCACATTGAAACAAGGCGACCTGCCCAAATCCCTGCTGGACCTGGCTTCGCCAAGCTGGAAAGGCCGTTGGGCAGCCTCGCCGGCCGGTGCCGACTTCCAGGCCATCGTCGCCGCCGTGCTGGAGCTCAAGGGCGAGGCCGCTACCCTCGACTGGCTCAAGGCAATGAAGGCCAACGCGAGCATCTACCGTGGCAACAGCGCCGTGCTCAAAGCCGTCAACGCCGGCCAGGTCGACAGCGGCGTGATTTATCACTATTACAGCTTCGTCGACCAATCCAAGACCGGCGAAAACAGCAAGAACACTCAACTGCACTACTTCAAGCACCAGGACCCGGGCGCGTTTGTGAGCATTTCCGGGGCGGGTGTGTTGGCTTCCAGCAAGCACAAGGAACAGGCCCAGGCCTTCCTGAAGTGGATCACCGGCAAAGACGGCCAAGCGGTCCTCAAGGACGGCAATTCGTTCGAATACGCGGTCGGCCAGAACGCCCAATCCAACCCCAAGCTGACCCCACTGGCGCAATTGGACGCACCTAAGGTCGACGCGTCGAAGCTCAACAGCAAAAAGGCTGTCGAGCTGATGACCCAGGCCGGACTGCTCTGATTGCTGCCTGAATCGTCGATACCCGGCATCGCCCACGCGCAGCCACGCAAACGCCCCCACGGACGGTTCAACAACCGTGGGGGCACGTGGGTCACCAGTTTGTCGGTACTGGTTTCGTTGTTGGCGCTGCTGCCGATTGCATTTGTGATCGGCGTGTCCTGGCAAATCGGCTGGGCACAGATCGAAGCGTTGGTGTGGCGCCCGCGCGTCGGTGAGTTGCTGGTCAACACCGTGTTGCTGGTTCTGTTCACCCTGCCGTTGTGCGTGGCGCTGGGCATTGCACTGGCGTGGTTGACCGAGCGCAGCAATCTGCCGGGGCGCCGCGCGTGGTCGTTGTTGGCGGTCGCGCCGCTGGCGGTGCCGGCGTTTGTGCACAGTTACGCGTGGGTCAGCCTGGTGCCGTCGATCCACGGCTTGCCGGCCGGTGTACTGGTGTCGGTGATTGCCTATTTCCCCTTTCTGTACCTGCCGGTGGCGGCGACCCTGCGGCGGCTTGATCCTGCGATTGAAGACGTGGCCGAATCCCTGGGCCTCAAGCCCTGGGCGGTGTTCTGGCGGGTGGTGTTACCCCAGTTGCGCCTGGCGATCTGCGGCGGCGCGCTGCTGGTCGGCCTGCATCTGCTGGCCGAATACGGCCTGTACGCGATGATCCGCTTCGACACCTTCACCACGGCGATTTTCGATCAGTTCAAATCCACCTTTAATGGCCCGGCGGCGAATATGCTGGCGGCCGTGTTAGCCCTGTGTTGCCTGGCGATGCTCACCGCTGAGGCCTCGGCACGTGGCCATGCACGCTATGCGCGGGTCGGTTCCGGCAGCGCCCGCGAGCAGCGCATCGTCAGGCTGAGCCCCATCACCACCCTGCTCGCCCTCGGTTTGCAAGCTGTGACCTGTGCGTTGGCCCTGGGTGTGCCGCTGTTCACCCTGGGCAAATGGTTGATCGCCGGTGGCCGCGAGGTCTGGCAGTTCAGCGAATTGCTGCCGGCGCTGGAGCAAACCGTCCTGCTGGGCGTTGCCGGTGCCGTGCTGACCACCTGCGCGGCGGTGCCGATCGCCTGGCTGTCGATTCGCGCACCGGGGCGCCTGCAGCGCATCCTGGAAAGCTGCAACTACATCACCAGCTCATTGCCCGGCATTGTCGTGGCACTGGCGCTGGTCACGGTGACCATCCACTTTGCCCGGCCGATCTACCAGACCACGATCACCGTGCTGCTCGCCTACCTGCTGATGTTCCTGCCACGGGCGCTGGTCAGCCTGCGGGCGGGTATCGCCCAGGCCCCGGTGGAGCTGGAAAACATGGCGCGCAGCCTTGGCCGCTCGCCGGGCCGGGCACTGTGGCTGATCACCATGCGCCTGGCGGCGCCCGCCGCCGCTGCGGGAGCGGCACTGGTGTTCCTCGCGATCACCAACGAACTGACCGCCACCCTGTTGCTGGCGCCGAACGGCACGCGCACCCTGGCCACCGGGTTCTGGGCGATGACCAGCGAAATCGACTACGCCGCGGCGGCGCCTTACGCGTTGATCATGATTCTGCTCTCACTGCCGTTGACCGGCCTCCTCTACCACCAATCCAAACGCACGGCCGGCCGATGAACGCCCTCGAACTCACTGCACTCTGCAAAACCTTCGGCACCCAACAGGCCTTGGCCGACGTCAGCCTGGCGGTGCCCAACGGCAGCCGCATGGTGATCGTCGGGCCTTCTGGCTCCGGCAAGACCACCTTGCTGCGGATGATTGCCGGCTTCGAATTTCCCGACAGCGGCAGCCTGACCCTGAACGGCCAGGTGCTGGTTGACGCCACCCACGCGGTGCCGGCGCACCAACGCCAGATCGGCTATGTGCCGCAGGACGGCGCGCTGTTCCCGCACATGACCGTGGCCGACAACATCGGCTTCGGGCTGGCGGCCAAACATGCCTCGCGACACACACGCATCGCCGAACTGATGGACAGCGTGGCTCTCGACGCCAACATGGCCCGGCGCTGGCCCCACGAGCTGTCCGGCGGCCAGCAGCAACGGGTGGCGCTGGCGCGGGCGTTGGCGCAACAGCCCCGGTTGATGCTGCTGGATGAGCCATTTTCCGCGCTGGACACCGGCCTGCGCTCGGCCATGCGCAAGATGGTGGCGCGGTTGCTGAGCGACGCGGGCATCACCACGATCCTGGTCACCCACGATCAAAGCGAGGCGCTGTCGTTCGCCGACCAGTTAGCGGTGATGCGCCAGGGGCGCCTGGTGCAATCGGGCCGGCCAATGGACCTGTACCAGTACCCCGTCGATGAGCAGACCGCGTTGTTTCTCGGTGAAGCCGTGGTATTGCCCGCCAGGATCGAAGCCGGTTGGGCCCACTGCGCACTGGGTCGCGTGCCGGTCGACAGCCAGGCCAACCAAGGTACGACACGGATCATGCTGCGCCCGGAGCAACTGCTGCTGAGTACCACCGACGGTTCCGGCTGCCGTGGCGTGGTCACCGAACGCGAATTCGGCGGCAATACCTGCACCCTGACCGTGGCGTTGCAAGCGGATGAGGGCGTGCCCGGCCAAGCCATCCTGGTGCGCAGCTCGGGCCTGCAAGCCCCAAACATCGGCAGCGTGGTACACCTCACCACGGTGGGCACGGCCCATGTGCTGGAAAAACCAGCGGCGCTCAATCTCAGCTAAGTTTCGGCGCCTACCGTGGGCGAAACCGGCGCAGATTACCTCGCCGTCGGCTGCTCCAAACCCGCCGATAAGCCCAAGGACAGCGCCGGCTCAGCGACCAGCCAACACCCGACAACCACTCGGGCGAGTGGTTGTCGGAGGAGTGCTTACTTCGACACCGGCATCGCAAACTCCGCGCCCTGCTCGATGCTCTCCGACCAGCGCTGCATGATCGACTTCTGCTTGGTGTAGAAGCGCACCCCTTCGGTGCCGTAGGCATGCATGTCGCCGAACAGGCTTTTCTTCCAGCCACCAAAGCCGTGCCAGGCCATCGGCACCGGGATCGGTACGTTGATGCCGACCATGCCCACTTCGATACGCCGCGCGAATTCGCGGGCGATGTTGCCGTCGCGGGTGAAGCAGCTGACGCCGTTGCCAAACTCGTGGTCGTTGACCAGCTTTACGGCCTCGGCAAAGTCGTTCACGCGGACGCAGGCCAGTACCGGGCCGAAGATTTCTTCGCGGTAGATGCTCATCTCTTTAGTCACGTGGTCGAACAAGGTCGCGCCGAGCCAGAAGCCGTTTTCCAGGCCAGGTTCGGTCGGCACGTAATCACGCCCGTCGAGCAGCAGGTGCGCGCCGGCCTGGACGCCTTGTTCGATGTAGCCGCTGATGCGTTCCAGCGCGGCGCGCGAGACGATCGGGCCCATTTCGGCCTTGAGGTCGCGGCCGTCGGTGATGCGCAGGGTCTTGGCCCGCTCGGTCAGGGCGGCGATGACTTTGTCACCGACATCGCCCACCAGCACCGCCACCGAGATCGCCATGCAGCGTTCGCCGGCACTGCCGTAGGCCGCGCCCATCAGCGCGTCGACGGTGCGCTCGATGTCTGCGTCGGGCATCACCACCATGTGGTTTTTCGCGCCGCCCAGGCCTTGGACGCGCTTGCCGTGGCGTGCGCCGGTTTCGTAGATGTATTGGGCAATCGGCGTGGAACCGACAAAACTCACGGCCTTGACGTCCGGGTGTTCGATCAGCGCGTCCACCGCTTCCTTGTCGCCCTGCACCACGTTGAACACGCCTTTGGGCAGGCCGGCTTCACGCAGCAGTTCGGCCATGAACAGCGCGGCGCTCGGGTCGGTCGGGCTGGGCTTGAGGATGAAGGTGTTGCCCGCCGCGATGGCGATCGGGTACATCCACATCGGCACCATCACCGGGAAGTTGAACGGCGTGACGCCGGCGACCACGCCCAGGGGCTGGCGCATGGTCCAGTTGTCCATGCCACGCGAGACCTGGTCGGAATGTTCGCCCTTGAGCAGGTTGGGAATGCCACACGCGAACTCGAGAATGTCGATGCCACGGTCGACTTCGCCCTGGGCATCGGTAAACACCTTGCCGTGTTCGGCGACGATGATGCGCGCCAGGTCGTCCTTGCGTTCGCGCAGCAGGTGCAGGTATTGGAACAAGACGCGGGCGCGGCGGATCGGCGGGGTGTCGGCCCAGTCGGCGAAGGCGGCTTGCGCGGCGGCGACGGCTTCGCCGACGGTCTGGCGGCTGGCCAGGGCGACGCGCGCGGTCACGGCGCCGGTGGCCGGGTTGTACACGTCCTGATAGCGATCATCGCGGCTCACGCGCTGGTCGTTGATGTAGTGCTCGAGGGTTGTGGTCATGGCAGTCGATCCCAGGTGGGTAGCGTTGGGACACACGATAGGCTTTCGGTTTGTTCCAAACCAGAGCAGAATCAAGAACTGATTGTCCTTGAAAGCGAACAATAGACCCATGGAAAAGTCTGAGATCGAAGGGCTGTGGACCCACATCCACTGGCTCTCGGTGCTGGAAGAACACGGCACCTACACCGCCGCCGCCGCGCGCCTGGGGGTGAGCAAGTCAGCGGTCAGCCAGCGCATCAGCGACCTGGAAAAAGCCACCGGCACGCGCCTGGTCACCCGCACCACCCGTAGCGTGCGCCTGACCGACGCCGGGCAGTCACTGACGCGGGATGTGCGCAGCGCCTACGCACAGATCGCCCGCAGCTTTTCCTCGGTACGCGACGCCGCCGGGGAAATCCGCGGCCTGGTGCGCCTGACCGCACCGGTCGCGTTCGCCCGGCAGCAACTGGTGCCGCACCTGTCGGAATTCCTGCAGCTGTACCCGCAGGTACGTATCCAGCTGGATGTGTCGGATGCCTTGAGTTCGCTGGCTGCCGAAGGCTACGACCTGGCGGTGCGCCACGGTTTTCAGGTGCCGGAAACCCACGTGGCGTGGAAGCTGTGCGACACCACCTCGGTGCTGGTCGCCACCCGCGACTACCTGCAACGCCACGGCGAACCGCGCACGCCTGGCGACCTCGGCGCGCACAACTGTCTCTACTATCCGCGCGGCACCGACCAGCCCGCCTGGACCTTCGAGCGCGGCAGCAAAAAGCTCGAGCGGGTCACCGTGCCGATCGCCGGGAGCTTTTCCACCAACAACAGCGAAGCCTTGCGCGACTCGGCGCTCAATCACCTGGGCATCGCCCTGCTCCCGGACTTCAGCGCCCACGCGGCGCTGGCCGGCGGCACGCTGGTGCAGGTGCTCAAGGGCTGGACGCTCAAGGGCGCGTTTGCCGATGAGATTTACTTGATTCGGCCCTACTCGCCCCATGTGCCCAAATCCGTGAGTGCGTTGGTGGGCTATTTGAAGGAAAAACTCTCCGGGGGATTTCGTTTCGAGGGTTAACCGCGTACATCACGCGGCCTCATCGCGCAGAGGCTGCCGGCTGGTTCGTTTGGATGGGCGGCAGATAGGCGGAGCGCTCGATGACATCCGTGCGTACCGCCGAAGGTTGCCCCGCCGGGTTACGGGCAAAGCTGCACAGGGTGACAGGGAGCTGCGATACCGGGTAGCTCGCACCGCCATTGGCCAGGCGATAGCGGACGTCGTCGTTGTCACGGCAGGCGGCTTCAGCCGAAGTGTCCACATAGAAGTAATGATGGGTGAAAGCGGTTTGCGGGTCGTCCCAGTAAACGCTGTAGTTCAGGCCGATGCGCGGCACGGGCGCCGGGTCGGTCAAGAAAACCGAGTGGGTGAACGCATTGTGCAGCAAGGCCGGCGTCAACGCCTCGCCGAGGGTTTGGACGCCGATGATGCACAGCACATAAGCGCCCAGCGCCGGGCCGATGGCTTGGTTGATGTAACCCTCGGCTGACGCGGTAGCACTTTGATAACCACTGGGCACCCTGCACTCATTGACGTTGCGCACGGCCTTGAAGCGATAGAACGGGTCCTGGATCGAGAACCTGATGTTCCACGTGGGCTGCACACTCTGCCCGAGTTCGCCCAGTTGCATATGGACATAGGGGTTCAGCGTCCAGGGTTCCTCAAGGAGGATATCGACGGCGTTGAGCTGACAATCAGGCGTATTGTTCAAGAATTGGCCCTCGACAAAACAGCGGTGCAGGTCGTTGGCCGGATAGCTGTAGTTGAACTTGGCCGCTTCACACGCCGAGACGTTCTGGCAGTTGTTGAGGATGTCCTTTTTGATGACGGCGGCGACTTTGCTGACAATGCCAGTGATTTCGTTGGTATGCCGGTCCAGCATCGGGCTGCCGGAACTGCCGTATTGCAGGTCATTGCAGCGGTTTTTCAGGGCCCCGGGAAACACCCCGGGATGCTCGACAAAGCTGTTGGTCGGCGTTTCCTTACAGGCGCTCATGCGCAAGCCCTTCTGCCGAAAGCCGCTCGGGGAACCGACATTGACGACCTCACGCTCCCCCGTACTTTGATGGGTGGCGAGCTTGAGCGGCATGATGCCGTCGGTGATCAGGTGGGCGAGTGACGTATCCAGTTCAAGCACCGCCAGATCAGTGCCGACCATACTGGTCCAATGCGCCGTTTTAATGCGAAACCTGCGCTGTAGCGCCAACGTATCGTGGAAATAGTTGAACGTGATGCTCGCCTCTATGGCTTGGTTGATATGGGCCGTGCCGAAGCTGAAGTACACGCAATGCCCACTGGTCAAAACATATGCCGGGCCGACGGCCTTGCCCTGGCGGTTGCGGGTATCCAGCAGCACCGCGGTGCAGGTTTGGCCGATCGCGTTTTTCAACAAACCGATACCGGACCACAACGCGTAACGCTGGTCGCGGTTCTGCAGCGCGATAGAGGCGCTGCCCTCGCTCAGGCCTTGGGCCAGGTCTCGGGCTTGGGTGTGGCCGACAAGGCACGGCAACAGCAGTAACAAAAGCGGAAAGATGCAGCGGGTCAGCATGATCGAGTGTCCGTATGGCAACAGGGGTGGTGCCGAACGTACTGGAGGCTTGGCGAAGGGGTGACCTATATAGATAGGGGGAGACCGTGGCGGATGCCGACGTGCTCCTCGTCGGCTCGCCCGCCATGGGCCAGGCCAGCGCGGCATGGGTGCGCGATTACCAGGCTGGCTTCCCCAAAAAATTCACACGAATGGCTTGCCTTCGCCTCATAGAGTGGTGACGCTTAGGTATTTGGGTAACCGTCAAAGGGCAAGGCGCATGCATCGAGTCACCACGAGCCGTTTTTTCACCGGGCTGTTCGCCCTGCTGATGCTGTGCGCCACGTTGCCTACCCTCGTGCAGGCTGCGCCCTCCCCAACCAGCGACCCACGCAGTCTGCCGTTGCTGGCTGAAGACGCCAGTGTGCAAGACCTCAACGACCAACTCGACCTGATCCGCCAGAAAGTCTCGGGCAGCGCCAATGACGACCTGCTCTCGACCTTGCGCCAGGCCGCCTTGCAGGTGCAAAAACAGGCCGACACCCTGGTCGCCAAGCAAACCCTCGAGCTTGGACACCTGGATGACCAGCTCAACGTGCTCGGCCCGGTACAGGTCGATGAGCCTCCCAGCCTCACCCAGCAACGCACAACGCTGACCCAGCAGAAGAACAGCCTGCTCAACAATCAGCGTCAGGCCAGCAGCCTGAGCCAATCAGCCCGCGATATGGCTTCGCAGATCTTCAGCCTGCGCCGCAGCCTCTTCGACTCACAGATCAGCACCCGCTCGGCGAGCCCGATCAGCGTGGTGTTCTGGTCCAACATCATCCGCCCGACCGACGACGACCTCAGCCGTTTACGCAACCTGTACGTCGATGTACGCAGCGTGACGGACACCGCCGTGGCGCCAGGAAACCGCTGGTTTTTCGTGAGCATGCTGTTAAGTGCGCTGCTGGTCTGGGTGGCGGGACGACGTGTGTTGGAGCACGCGCTGGTGCGGCTGACGGTGCGTTGGCTGCCCGAAGGCCGCCTGCGTCGCAGCGCGCTGGCGCTGGCGGTGGGGTTGGCCACCGTGCTGACCATCAGCATGGCCGCCACGCTGCTGCGCTGGGGCGTGACACGCAACACCCTGCCCAGCGCCGACATGCTCACGTTGCTCGATCAATTGCAGACCCTGGTGGTGTTCTGTGCCTTCATTGTCGGCCTCGGCCGCGCCCTGTTGATGCGCGCACATCCGTCCTGGCGCCTGCCCCAGATACCCGACCAGATCGCCGTCGCCATGGGCCCCTTCCCTGTGCTGATGGGGCTGGCCCTGATGGTGATCGGCACCCAGGAGCGCATCAACAGCGTCATCGCCAGCAGCCTGGCACTGACCGCAGCGGTAAACGGCTTGACCGCGCTGGCCGTCGCGCTGGTGTTCTTCTTTGCCCTCCTGCGTTACCACCGCACCCGCCGCCGATACACGCTTGAACGCATGAGCGGCGTCGCCGGGCTGATTCCGTTTGTCGTCGGGGCCTGGATCGGGGTCAGCCTGCTGGCGCTGTTGAGCGGCTACCTGACCCTGGCTTACTTCCTCACCGTCAAACTCCTGTGGATGAGCGTGGTCGTCGCGACGGCTTATCTGCTGATCGCCTGCTTCGGCGATTTCTGCGAGACCCTGCTTTCGCCGAAACAGCCTGGCGGCCTGGCACTCGGCTCGGCCCTGGGCCTGTCCGAGCGCCATCAGGCACAGGCCAGCACGATACTCGCGGGCGTTGGCCGCACCCTGCTGATGTTCACCGCGGCCCTGTTGGCGTTCCTGCCCTCAGGCTCCAGCCCGGGCGAGCTGCTGGCGGGCCTGACGCAACTCGACCTGGGCAGCAAGCCGCTGGGCAACCTGACCATCGCCCCCGGCGATATTCTGCTGGCCCTTGCCCTGCTCGTGATCGGCCTGTTCGGCGTGCGCGTGCTCAAAGACTGGCTCGGCGAACGGCTGCTGCCGGAAACCAACATGGACGCCGGCATGCGCGCCTCGCTGGTGACCCTGGTGGGTTACATCGGCTTCGTGCTGGTCGCCGTGGTGGTGATGTCCACGCTGAATATCAGCCTGACCAACTTGACCTGGGTGGTCAGCGCCCTGTCGGTGGGGATCGGTTTCGGCCTGCAGGCAATCGTGCAGAACTTCATCTCGGGCCTGATCCTGCTCACCGAGCGCCCGGTCAAGGTCGGGGATTGGGTCAGCCTCGCGGGTGTCGAAGGCGATATCCGCCGCATCAACGTGCGCGCCACGGAAATCCAGATGTCCGATCGTTCAACGGTGATCGTGCCCAACTCGCAGTTCATCACCCAGAACGTGCGCAACGTGACCATGGGCAATGCGCTGGGCGTCGTCGGCATTACGCTGACCCTGCCGCTGGAAACGGATGTGCTGCAGATCCGCGAGCTGCTGTTGAGCGCGTTCACCGAACACGAAGCCGTGCTGGATACGCCGGCGCCTTCGGTGACGTTCAAGGACCTGACCGCTGACGGCTTGATCATCAGCGTCAGCGGTTACGTCAACAGCCCACGCTCGGTGGGTACCGCCCGCAGCGACCTGCTGTTCACCGTCCTCGGGCGCCTGCGCGAGCTCGGCGTGGCGCTGTCTTCGCCGCAGAGTATGGTGCTGATCAATGAGGCGGCGCAAAAAGCGCCGCCGGCAGATTAGAGTCCCCCAAAGCCAAGCGCCAACACTACGCCAGTCGATTACACCTGGAAGCTGTGGTGAGTGACCGCCCAGTGATTCACCTGGGCTGGGCGGATCGTTCAAATGTGTCCGTCGGATAGGCCTTCTGGACCCACAAAAACCCGGCCTCGGGCCGGGTTAACCATCCCGCCAAGACGCAGGCAATGGATCCACAAACACAAAAGTGATCGATAATCGCCCAAATAAATCTCGATAAAACCACACAATATGTTGACTCAAAGTGATGCGCTTCATTTAATGGATCCATTAAATAAGAACAATCACTCGCCCGGAGAGTTGCCATGTACCCCAAGAACACCTGGTATGTCGCCTGCACCCCCGATGAAATCGCGCAAAAGCCGCTGGGTCGACAGATCTGCGGTGAAAAAATGGTGTTTTATCGCGGGCTCGAAGGCGCCGTCGTGGCTGTCGAGGACTTCTGTCCGCATCGCGGCGCGCCGCTCTCGTTGGGCTATGTCGAAAACGGCAAGCTGGTCTGCGGCTACCACGGTCTGGTCATGGGTGGCGACGGCAAGACCGTCGAAATGCCCGGGCAGCGGGTGCGCGGTTTTCCCTGCAACAAGACCTTCGCCGCAGTGGAACGCTACGGTTTCATCTGGGTGTGGCCCGGCGATCAGGCCCTGGCCGACCCCGCGCTGATCCACCACTTGGAATGGGCCGTGAGTGACCAGTGGGCCTATGGCGGCGGCCTGTTTGACATCCAGTGCGACTACCGCCTGATGATCGACAACCTGATGGACCTGACACACGAAACCTACGTCCACGCCTCCAGCATCGGCCAGAAGGAAATCGACGAAGCGCCCCCCGTGACCACGGTCGAGGGCGATGAAGTCGTCACCGCCCGCCACATGGAAAACATCATGGCCCCGCCGTTCTGGCGCATGGCCCTGCGTGGCAATAACCTCGCCGATGACGTGCCGGTGGACCGCTGGCAGATCTGCCGCTTCACCCCGCCCAGCCACGTACTGATCGAAGTCGGCGTGGCCCACGCCGGCAAGGGCGGCTACCACGCCGCGCCCGAGCACAAGGCCGCGAGTATCGTGGTGGACTTCATCACCCCGCAAACCGAGACGTCGATCTGGTACTTCTGGGGCATGGCGCGCAGCTTCAATCCTCATGACCCGGCACTGACCGCCAGCATTCGCGAAGGCCAGGGCAAGATTTTCAGCGAAGACCTGGAGATGCTTGAACGCCAGCAACAAAACCTGCTGGCCCACCCGACGCGCAATCTGCTCAAGCTCAATATCGATGCCGGCGGCGTGCAGTCACGCAAGATCCTCGAGCGGCTGATCGCCAAGGAACGCGCCCTCGCAGCGCAACTGATCGCCACCACCACCGCCTGACCCCATGCAGCAATACTCCGAGGACTGAACATGATCGATGTGGTGGTGGTATCGCGTAACAACGAAGCCCAGGACATTTGCAGCTACGAACTGGCCAGCGTCGATGGCCAAGCGCTGCCGGCCTTCAGCGCCGGCGCACATATCGACGTGCATCTGCCGGACGGGCTGATCCGCCAATATTCCCTGTGCAATCACCCTGAAGAACAGCATCGCTATCTGATCGGCGTGCTCAAGGATCCAGCCTCTCGTGGCGGCTCCCGCTGCCTGCACGAACACATACACCCCGGCGCCCGCCTGCAGATCAGCGAACCGCGCAACCTGTTCCCGCTGGCGCACGAAGCCCGACGCAGCCTGCTGTTCGCCGGCGGCATCGGCATCACCCCGATCCTGTGCATGGCCGAGCGCCTGGCCCATATCGGCGCCGACTTCGAACTGCATTATTGTGCCCGCGCCAGTGAACGCGCAGCCTTTGTGCAACGCCTCAACGACTCATCGTTCGCCGAGCGCGTGTTCCTGCATTTCGACGAGCAGCCCCATACGGCAATGAACACGGCCCAGGTGCTGGCGGCGCCCGACGCCAATGTCCACTTGTATGTCTGCGGCCCCGGCGGTTTCATGCAGCATGTGCTCGACAGCGCTCGAGCCCAGGGCTGGCAGGAGGCATGCCTGCATCGCGAATACTTCGCGGCGGCGCCGGTGGATAGCCGCCTCGACGGGAGTTTTTCGGTGAAGCTCGCCAGCAGCGGCCAGGTCTTCGACATACCGGCCGACCGGAGCGTGGTCCAGGTCCTGGAAAGCCACGGTATCGAGATTGCCGTGTCGTGCGAACAAGGAATTTGCGGAACCTGCCTGACCCGCGTGCTGGAAGGCATCCCGGAGCACCGCGACCTGTTCCTCACCGAGCAGGAGCAAACGCAGAATGACCAGTTCACCCCCTGCTGCTCGCGCTCGAAAACCCCGCTGCTGGTGCTCGATCTCTGAAAGGCGTCACGCCGTGGGCAAAATGACCTTCATCCGCGCGTTGGCGGTCGCCGAACCGAAGATCTCGGCATAGCGCAAGGTCGCGTTGGCGTGCTCGCGCATGATCGCTTCGGCCCGCGCGCCCTGGCGATTGACCAGGGCATCGAAGACCGAGTGATGTTGCATGTGGGCATAGTTGAAACGCCGGTATTCGCGGACCATGTCCTCGCGATCCACCGCCAGCGCGGTGACCGACGCGAACGGCAGGTGATCATTGCGTGCCAGCGCGTCGGCGATCGCCGGGTTGTGGCTGCCTTCAACGATGACGTGGTGAAAGCGCATGTTCAGGTCGTGATAGACCTCAAGGTCGTCCTCGGTCACGTAGCCCTTGTCGAACAGTTGATCGCCTTCCACCAGGCAGCGCTCAAGCGTCGCACGCGCCGCGTCGGACAAACCGCGCTCGGCGGTTTGACGCGCAGCCAGGCCCTCGAGCACGCCACGCACTTCGACGGCGCCGGCAATGTCGTCCGGGCTGACCGAACGCACCTGATACCCGCGCCCGCCAAACGGCACCAGCAGCCCTTCCTGCTCGAGGGTACGGAACGCCATGCGCACGGGCATGCGTGACACACCGAACAACTGCGCCGTGGGAATCTCCATCAGCCGCTCGCCCGCCGCCAACTCGCCGCTGGCGATCATCTTGCGCAGTGCAACCAGCACCAATTGACCGGGTTTACTCATCCAGGCAACTTCCAGAAAACGTGGGCCGCCATAGTACCGCAAGCCTCGCTCCCCTCGGCAACCATCGCGGGTAATCTATCCATTCGCAGAGCAAGCCACTACAAGTCAACAACAGTCTTTTTGCCGGTGGTGGTCACTTATGAACGCTATACCTGCCCAGGAAGTCGCCGACCATTGCCTGCAGGCTTTCACTCAGCGTGTTCATGTCAGTCAGGCCGCGTGTTACTGCGTCGATCGACAACTGCAAGCCCGTGATTTCCGATTGCACGGCATGAGCGGCGAGATGCATCGCGACTTTTTAGACAACTACCGGCAGTTCGATCCGCTGCAACCGAGTAACTGCGCATCCAGCGGGTTGAACGGGGTGCCACTGGCTTTGCCATGGCCAGGCAGCCTCAAAGGGACAATCACCGTTATCAGGATTTCCTGTTGCGCTACGGGGTCGTCGATGTCGTCGAAATCCTCGCCCATCGTGCCGGCCAGCCTCAAGCGGCGATCGCGCTGTTACGCACCGCCGAACAAGGCGCCTTCACCCCTGCCTGCTGCAAGTGGCCGTCGCGAACATACAACCCGATGAAGACCCGCTGATCGACCTGACGCCCAGAGAGCGGCAGATCGCCTTATTGTTGCGCCAGGGCGCGAGCAACAAACAGCTGGCACAGGAACTGAACGTCGGCTTGCCGACCATCAAGACCCAGCTGATCAACCTGTTCCGCAAGACCCACGCAAGTCGCCGCACCGAGTGGGTAACCGGCGGCGCTCAGGGTATTGGTCGTGCCATTGTCGAAGCCTTGGCCTTGCGCGGCGCTCGTGTGGTAATCGCCGATCTGCAATTGCCCGCGGCCCAGGAACTGGCCAACGAGCTGTTAGGGCGCGCTTGCCAGGTTGAAGCGGTGAGTGTCGATCTGGCGGAATCTACGGCCGTGTTCAACCGGGTTCAAGCGTTGGAAGAACGTATGGGGCGGCTGGATATTTTGCTGCATAACGCCGGATATTTTCCGCTGACGCCAGTCGCCGAGATTACACCAGCAACTCTTGAACGCACCCTGGCGGTCAACCTCTCGGCGGTGTTCTGGCTGACCCAGACAGCGTTACCCATGTTCCACCGCCAGGGTCGCGGCTGCGCGCTGGTGACCTCGTCGGTCACCGGCCCACGTGTGGCCTATCCGGGGCTGAGTCACTACGCCGCATCAAAGGCCGGGGTCAACGGATTCATCCGCAACGCGGCGCTGGAGCTGGCGGGGGTGAATGTGCGGGTCAACGGTGTGGAGCCCGGAATGATCGCAACGCCTGCCATGGGGAATTTGGGGGATGATCAACTGAACGACACTATCGCTAGCCGGGTCCCCTTGGGCCGACTGGGCAAGCCGGCCGATATCGCTGGGGCCATGTTGTTTCTGGCGTCAGACCTGGCGGCTTACATTACCGGGCAGCCGCTGGTGGTCGACGGCGGATCCAACTTGCCGGAAGTTTGAAACCAGGCGACTGAGCGTGGAGAAGGGCCTGCACAAGCCCCTTCTCCCCTTCCGTCACTATGGGTGTTTGTGCTGATGCAGCATCGTCTGAATCTGCTGCGTAGCCTGACGGGTATTCTCCGCCAGCTTGCGCACCTCATCGGCCACCACCGAAAACCCGCGCCCGACATCACCCGCCCGAGCCGCTTCAATGGCCGCGTTCAACGCCAACAGATTGGTCTGGTCAGCAATGCCTTTGATCACGCCCACCACCGTTGCAATCTGGCTATAGGTCGCCTCATTTTGCTCAAGCATTTGCTGGTGGGTCGCCTTGGCCGAACGCTCATCACTGATGTCCCGTACCGCGCCGATCACACGGGTCAAACGTCCCGACTTATCACGCACTGCACGCCCTCGTTCACGACACCAGATGTAGTCGCGGGTTTTGTGGCGCATCCGGTATTCGAAGACGTACTCGGCGCTGCCGTGAGAACTGAGGATTTCCCGGTCGAAGATCGCCATGATTTTCGGCAAATCCTGCGGATGCGTGATACCGACCTGCGCATCCCAGCCATCGGGTAACTCATGGGGCGCATAGCCCATCAGCAGGCGAAACTGATTGGAAAAGCGCATGCAACTGGCCGGGTGCTGAATATCACCGTTGACCACGCAAATGTCCCAGCAGCCTTCAGTCAGCGTCGATTGCAACAACTCCCAGATTTGCGCCTCATGTTGATGTTGCAGGGTTCGTTGAGTGTGCTGGCTCAACTCGACCTGAAGATTCTTTTCGCGATGCCGAGCCTGCTCGAGTTCCTCACGAAGCGTTTCCAGCGCTTGCCCGCTGCGCTCCAGCCGGACGGTCTGATCCGTGGCCAACTCCGCGGCCAACAGTTGCTGCTGCGCGAACCGAGCCCTTTCGTGCGTGAACTGCTCCAGTTGCAAGGCCTCATCGAGTGCCTGCTGCTGTTTATGCTTTTTGAAGAACATCAGCCTGTCCTTTGTTGATCGAGTCGAAACACTGGATCTGATCGCAAACCAAGCATGATTGCTTGCACCAGGTTGCGGCCCTGCTTGTTCCAGCCGGCCATAAAAAAAAGGCGCCCTCAGGCGCCGTAAACAATCGATGGTTATCAGCAATGACGGATCACAGTCGTGCAAACGGCCGCTGACAAGCATTGAATGGCGGCACCTGACCACGCCAGGGTTGAGCACGCTCAAGCTGTGCGGCGAGTGCCAATAACGTACTTTCCTCGCCAAAGCGCCCCGCAAAATGCGCGCCCATCGGCAGTCCACCGGCGCTCCAATACAACGGCACCGACATCGCCGGCTGACCACTGGCGTTGAACAGCGCAGTGAACGGCGAGTAACTGTGGAAACGCTCGATCAGTTCTTCAAGGCTCATGCTGTCGTCTTGCAAATCAAGTTCGCCAATGGGTACCGGCTCACGTGTCAGGGTCGGCGTCAGGATCACATCGTAGTTCTGCATGAACACCGCCAACTGCCGGCCCAAGGCATGAATCCACTCCACCGCGCCCGCATATTGCGCGCCGCTGACGTCGCCCTTGCTACGCAAGATAATCCGCGTCCGGGCTTCCAATTCTTCAGGCTGCACCGCAAACCCGCGCATCTGGCCCAATACATCGACATAGTGACGAGTACTCGCGCCAATGATGGTAAAGACCTGATCCAGAAACTCCGGCAACGCCACCGGCAAGCTGACCGGTTCAACACGGTGGCCGAGGGACTGGCACAATCTGGCGGCCTGGCGCACCGCTTCCAGGCTCTCAGTCGAGGTCGGCCAGGGCCCTAACTGCTCAACCAGCCCGATACGCAGTGGACGCGGATCACGCTGTACTGCCGCGAAGTACGGTAGCGTCTGCACCGGCGCAGCGTAAGGCGCACCCAGATCGATCCCCGCTGTCGCATCGAGCAACGCCGCGCTGTCACGCACCGATAAGGTGACAGCATGCGGTGTACCCATTCCGGCCCAGCCCTCTCCAACCATCGGCCCCGAAGGCAGCAGCCCGCGACTCGGCTTGAGCCCGAAGACCCCACAGCAGGAGGCTGGAACCCGCAATGATCCGCCGCCATCATTGCCATGGGCGAAAGGTACTACGCGTGCGGCAACCAGCGCGGCTGCCCCGCCGCTGGAACCACCCGCACTGTGCGCGAGGTTCCAGGGGTTGCGCGTGGCGCCAAAACGGTTTGATTCGGTGGAGTAAGAGGTACCGAACTCCGGGGAGGTGCTGGTCCCGACAATCAAGCAACCCGCACCTCGCAAACGGGTCACGATTTCAGATTCAAAATCTGCCCGAAAACCTCCCAGCGACTGCGAGCCATTGGTCATCGCAGCCCCATTGACTGGAGAGAAAAGGTCTTTGATCAGCGTCGGTACGCCGCTGAAAACACCGTCCATGGACCTCGACTCGCGTGCCGCCTGACGCGCCGAGTCGTAAAGCCGTTCGGCCACCGCGTTAAGCTGCGGCTCAACCAGTTCAATACGATCAATGACCGCTTCAAGTAGCTCGCCGGGCTGCACTTCACCGCGCTTAACCCACTCGGCCAGACCTGTGGCGTCTTCACTGTCCAGCAAGTTCTGGATGTCTTGCATACCCATGCTCCTAGTACCTATAAATTACGAATGACTTGATCCAACAACAGTGACAATGGCTTTACGTCGCGCCTGCACACCCGCCAGCGCCCACACCAATGCTGAGGCAAAGCTGGCGACCGCCAACCACTGGATCGAATGGCGCAGGTCACCCGCAAAAGCACTGATCAGTGCCACCACCAGCGGGCTGACAAATTGGCCAAAATACAGAAAGGCCGTGAACCCACCCAACCCGCGCCCGCGGGTTTTGGCAGTCAGGGCATTCATCACGGGGGCCATCGCATTGGGCACCAAAAGCCCGGCACCCAGACCGTGGATGAGCACCGCCACCAACACCTCGTTGTAGCTTTGCGCGCGCATCAGCAGCCATAGCCCGAGCCCCAGCATTGCCAGCAACAACGCATTGCAACCAGCGACACCGATACGTCGGCGCAACAGCGGCCACATCAACGACCCGCCCAACGTGGCCAGCAGGCTCAATCCTGCCGACAGCCCGATCAACGTGCTCGAGGTGACGCCCAGACTGACCAACAGAACAGGGGCCTGAATCGGTACGATAAAACTCAACACCATCCCGCTGAGGATCAGCATGTATCCGATGATCAATGGCACCACAGCGACCTTTCCTGTATCGGGCTCCTCGAACTGTTGCTTACCAGTCGCAGGTTCCCACAACACTTTCATCATCACCGGCACCAACAGCAGCGGCAGCGAGTAGAGCAAGAATGGGAGCCGCCAGGAGTGCTCGCCCAACGCCCCGCCGACGACAAAAAACAGCGAACCCACCAGGCCAATGGTCACCACTTGGCGATTGACGTAGCGCAGCCGTTCCTCGCCCCGCCAATAGTCTGCAATCAACGTGGCGCAACAGGTCATCACCGCCGCTTCAGCGCAGCCAAACAGCAGGCGTACACCCACAATGGCCGACAAGTTATCCAGCACTGCTGGCACTGCTCCCAGCAAGGCATACAGCAGCGTTGCGATCACAAGTAACGCCTTGCGTCCGACCCGATCGGCTAACCACCCAGCCAAGGGGGCGCACAAAGCGATGGCCAATGCCGGGCCAGTGATAGCCAGCGGTACCAGTAAACCCGCCTGGGGGTTAAGGGGGCCAAACTCGGCGCCGAGCTTGGGCAGGATCGGCGCAACCATCACCGAACCCATGATGGTCAGGCTGCTGCCAAGCATCAGTACCAGCCCCTCGCGTCGCCCAGTGGCTTGACGCGGCGAAGACAGGGGCGCGGGTGAAACAGCGTGTAATTGATTCATAGCACCTCCTCAAAAACTTTGAGAAACACGCAACGCCACGGTATAGCCCTGGGCACGGTTTTGCGCGTCGAACTCCTTGTAGGCGTGGAGCCACACAGGTGGCAGCCCGGGCTTGAAGTAACTGACCGCAGGGCCGACAGCCAGCACACGCGCGCGATTTCCCGTTTCCAGGCCGGGTGCATTGTCATCAGTGAACTGGCGGTAGTAGTAGCCACCCAGCCCCACGGTCCATGGCCCTACGTGCTGGCCCACCGCAAATTCGTGCCGGTACTCAATACCGTTTTTGTAATCGGTGGCGTTGTTACGTGTATTGATGTCGGCTTCAAAGCTTGAAGACACTTCGAAGCCGCTGTCGCTGATATAGGTGGCGTTGACTATTGGCGAGAAGGTCCAGTGATTCAGGCCCGGGGACACCAAACGATTCTTGTCGTAGTCACCGGTAGGCGCCTGAATTTGGAACTGCGTATTGATGAACAGGTTCGGCGACACGTTCCATTGCAGGATCAATGGCAGAAACTGCACGTCGGCCAAACGGAACGGGTCGGCTTCCAGGCTCAGCGGCCCTGCGGGCGTGGGCACTTTGATCGAAGCGTCCATTTTGAAGAACGGCACGATAACGCCAAACCCATACTTGGCGCCCAGGACAGTGTTATCCGTCATGCGCATATAGGCGACGCCGATGGACAGCACGTCCAAGGAAAAATGGTTATCGACTGAGCGCCCTTCACGGTCCTTCTGAACATTGGTCGAGTAGAACCCGGTTCGCAGACCAAGCGTGCCGAACGGCGTCGCCGGGGGCGACATTCCCGCACCAAAATCATAAACGCCGACGGCGGTGGTCGGAGAGCCGCTTTCAGTGCCATGAGCACTGGTGCACAAACCCACCAGCCCCAAAGTGATCAACGTAAATTGTCTGACGCTTGCGTTGTTTTTATGGTTCATCGAATGCCCTCCCACCCCATTGGTGTAGGAGTCATCCTAGTAAGCGAAACCTTTAACTTGTTATCCGATTTCAGCAGAGTTGAGTGCGGCGCAATGTCTGTGAAGGGTTTTCTCCGAACATAATTCGGTAGTCACTGGAAAACCGGCTCAAGTGCCAGAATCCCCACCGTGCGGCGACTTGCTGGACGCCATGAAGTTGAGTGCTCGTTCGCAGTTCACGACGCACCGCATTGAGGCGCAATGCACGCAGATAGGCCACCGGATTGATCCCCAGGGTTTCCTGGAAACAGTATTGAAGTTTACGGCGACTGGCGCCGACGTGATTACACAGGTCAAGGATCGACAACGGCTCGTCGACATGAGACAGCGCATACTCACGCGCCCGGTCGACCATCCGTTTGCGCGCCGTGGGGCTAAGTGGCGGCGCGTGATCCGGTGCAACCAGCTCAAGCACATGCAGCATGACTACATCACGAATACCCCGGCGGATTGAGTCGTAGCCGAGCAGCACATCATGCGCCTGATCACTGCTCGTAAGCTCCTCGAACAACATAGCAAGTTCTGTTCGAACAGTTGAGTTGCCCAAGCGGTAACACTTGGGAAGATCGGTAATTCGAAAGTGACTACCCTGGCGCTCAAGCACCTGCTCAAGCGTGCGCTCATCAATCGCCACGCCCAGCAAGTCCAGATGCTGCGGCGTGCTCAATTCAGGAAGATTGTCACCGTGGGCGACCAACATGCTGGGCTCGTGAATCGGATGCCCAGAGCAAAAAACCGGGCCATGAGCACTCAACGGTATGCTGAAGGTAATAGCGCCTTTCCAGGCCACGCCGCTTTTGGTCATGGCCTGATTAGAGCGGTCTCGCACCAGTTGCATCCAGTCTGCACGAAACTCAATCAGCTCACCCTCGAAGCGCCCGGGGGTCAGTTGATCGTAGCGAACTTGCCACCCCGCCATGTTCTGCGCGTGCTCATCAATGTCACTCGCGATAAAACGATGGATGGGTAATACAGGCATTGAGGGCGCCGAAATCAGCAAATTATTATTGTTCATGACCCAACCCTTACCAGTTCAGGAGCTTGCATCCCTACCCTATGCAAGCGCCATTCCGAACGGTCCTGTGAACCTTCACTTGTGCCGAAATGGGATAGTCCACGCTGCTCGGCTTAACGTGCACAGGGTATTTTGTATCGGGTATTACCGCCGATGCGCTGACTGGCGGTGGAATGCGCCACCGGGAACGTGGCGCAGCGCCCTTCATACAAACGGTAGCGCTTCGCAGGCGTTCTCTATCGCCACCCGATACTGCGCCACCCGAGACGGCAGATAGTTGAAAAAGAACCCGGCACTTTGCAGCTTGGCGGCACGCAACGGATCGTCTTCGGGCAATGCCCTGGAGACCCGTGCGGCCCGCGCCCATGCCAGGGCCAGCAGGGCCACGCCACATAACTGGAGAAAGTCCGGCGCGGCCCGATAGGGATACTCGCTGTCTTCCCGCGACCGTTCACGTATGGCCTCGACCACACTGGCCAGCGCGTCACACAGGTTGTCCAGCGCCTGGGCGAAACCTGCACACGCGGCGCATTGGCCGCCCTGCCCGGCCTCGTCGCGCAGCACTGCCAGCAGCAGGCCGAAGGCACGGCCCTCATCCCCCAGCACCTTGCGCAACAGCAAGTCATTGGCCTGGATCTCGTTGCTGCCCTCATAGATCATCGCGATGCGACTGTCCCGCAGCGTTTGCTCGATGGCGAACTCGGCGACGTAGCCGTAACCGCCGAAGACCTGCAAGGCATTGCTGGCCTGACGAAACCCCTGTTCGGTGAAAAACGCCTTGATGATCGGCGTCAGCAACTGCGCCAGTTGGCCGGCGCACTCCCGCGCCTGCGGGTCCGGGTCATGCTCGGCCTGATCGAGTAAATGCGCGGCCCAATAGCCGATGGCTCGCATCCCCTCGCTGGCCGTGCGCAACTCCAGCAACACGCGGCGCATGGCTGGGTGATAACAGATGGGGTCAGCCGCTTGGGCCGGCACCCCTTGCGGCCTTGCTGGCGCGCGCATTTGCACGCGCTCGGCGGCGTATTGCCGGGCGTTCTGCCAAGCCGCCTCGACATGCCCCAGGCCTTGCAGGCCGACATGCAGGCGCGCCGAATTCATCATCACGAACATCGCCGCCAAGCCGCGGTTGGCGTCGCCGATCAGCCAGCCTTGGGCGGCGTCGAACACCAGGGAACACGTGGCGCTGCCCTTGATGCCCATCTTGTGTTCAATGCCGTCGCAATGCACACCGTTGGCCTGGCCATCGTCCAGCAGCTTGGGCACCAGGAACAGTGAAATGCCGCGACTGCCCGGCGGCGCATCGGGCAGGCGCGCCAGCACCAGGTGCAGGATATTGGCCGTGAGGTCGTGCTCGCCGCCGGAGATAAACAGTTTGTTGCCCTGCAGGCGATAACGGCCATCGCCCTCGGGGGTCGCGCGACACCGCAACAGCCCGACATCGCTGCCGGCCTGGGGCTCGGTCAGGCACATGGTGGGTAAGGCATGCCCACTGACGATCTCGGGCAAGTAGCGCGCCTGCAACCAGGGCGCGGCATGGGTCTTGAGGCAGAGGTAGGCGCCGTGGGCGATCCCGGTGTACATGGCCCACGCATGATTGCTGGCGTAGAGCATCTCTTGCAGCGCCGCGTCGAGCAGTTGCGGCAACCCTTGGCCGCCCTGCTCTTCGGCGCACGCCAAGGCAGGCCAGCCACCGTCGACATAGGCGCGATAGGCGTCGGCGAAACCGTCTGGCGTGCTGACCTGGCCGGCGCTCCAGCGGCAGCCTTGACGATCGCCGCTGCCGTTCAGGGGCGCCAGCACCCGCTGACTGAAGCGTGCCGCTTCCTCCAACACCTGAACGGCGAGTGACATGTCCAACGTCTCGAACGCCGAACCTTGGCTCCACGCTTGGGGGGCTTGCAGCCAATGTTCAAGCACAAATTGCATATCGCGCAGCGGCGCCTGATAGCTCCACATGGCAAACCTCATCGAATAAAAAGGAGTTACACCGTTGAAAGCTCAGCCGCGATAGGCCGGGTTCTCGATCAGCAACGCCATGCCTTGCCCACCGCCCACACACGCAGCGGCAATCCCGTAGCGCAGGTTGTGCCGGCGTAATTGCCGGGCGAGCGTCATGACCAAGCGCAGGCCGGTGGCGGCCAGTGGATGCCCCACCGCCAGCGAACCGCCCTGGACGTTGAGCCGGGCGCTGTCCAGCTGCAGTTCCTGGGCCACCGCCAATACCTGGGCCGCCTGCGCTTCGTTGATCTCGAAACGGCCGATCTCATCCAGGCTCAACCCGCTACGCTGCAGCAGCAGACGGATCGCCGGTGCCGGGCCGATCCCCATGAACTCCGGCGCCACGCCGACCACCGCGCTGGCCAGCAGTCGGGCCAGGGCCGGACGCGTGCAGGCCGAGGCGCGCCCGACCAGAGCCGCCGCCGCGCCATCAACCACCGCGCAGCTGTTGCCGGCGGTTTGCACCCCATTGGCATGCACGGCGCGCAAGCGCGACAGCGCCGCAAGGTCGGTGGGCCGTGGGTGGCTGTCCTGGGTGACGGCAGCGGCCCGGCGCGCCAGGCTGATGCCGCGCGGCTGATACCCCTCAAGCTCGAACACTTGGTTATCGACCGTCACGATCTCTTCAGCCCAAGCGCCGTCACGCTGCGCCTGCAACGCGCGCTGATGGCTCTCGCAGGCGTAACGGTCCACGGCCTCGCGGCTCAGGCCATAGCGGCGCGCCAGGTGGTCGGCGGTGGCGATCATGTCCAGTCCCGGGGCCGGGTCGTAGAGGGCCTCCCAGAGAAAATCCTTGAATTGCACCTCGCCCCCCAGACGAAACCCATCCCGGTGGGTGTAGGCCGCAATCGGGTTGCGTGACATGGACTCACTGGCCACGCACAAGGCCAGTTGCACCTCGTCGCGCAGTTGCTCAGCGGCCTGGCGCAACAGCTCGAAGCCGGTGGCGCAGATGCGCTGCACCCCCAGCGCCGGAACCGATTGCGCGACGCCGCTGTACAACCCGACATGTCGCGGCAGCAAATACGCATCGAAGCTGGCCTGGGCCATGGAGCCGGCCAGTACGCTGTCCACCGCCAGCGGGTCGACACCGGCACGGGCCAGGACTTCGCGGCCAACCTTGATCCCCAGGTCGATGGGCGACACCTGGGCCAGAGCGCCACCAAGGTCGACCCAGGGCGTGCGTACCGCCGCGTAAATCGCTACGTCGGCAAACGCCGAATACTGCCCGACGCCGCTCAAGGCCTGGGCTCGGCACGCAGGATCGCAACATCTTCACCGCGATACAGCGCCTCGACCTTGGCCGCGCGCCATTGCAGTACCGCACGCTGGTTGATCGAGCCCTTGTCGGTAATTTCCCCACGGTCGATAGACGCCGGCTCGTCGAGCAAGGCAATCCATTCCAAACGGCTGGCATTGCCGGTGGCGTCGCGATTGAGGCGCTGCAACCAGTCGCCGAACCACTGGCGCACCGGCGCGCTGGCGAGTACTGCGGCGTCGCTCGCGTCGGCGTTCAAGCCCGCCAGCCGGCGGCATTCGTAGAGCCTGGGGAAGACCAGGGCGCCCAGGCATTCGCGGTCCGGCGCGGTAATCACCAGGTCCTGCACATAGGGCGAGCCTTCCAGCACCGCACGATTGCGCAACGGACCGACGCTGACAAATACCCCGGAGGACAGTTTGAAATCCTCGGCAATGCGCCCGTCGAACATCAGCCCCAGTTGCGGCTGATTCGGATCGGCGAGCTTGATCGCGTCACCCGAACAGTAGAACCCCTGTTCGTCGAACACCTCGGCGGTTTGCTCGGGCGCCCGCCAGTACCCCGGCATGATGTGTGGCCCGCGAAAGCGCCCTTCGAACTTGCCGTCCACCGGCACCAGACGCACCTCGCAGCCCGGCGCGGGCAAACCGATATACCCGGCCATGGACAGCGGCCCGGTGGTGAAGGTGCAGGACGGCGCGGCTTCGGTCATGCCCAGCCCGGCCATCATGCGGATGCGTTCTGCACAGTGCTGCTCGGCCACACGGTCGAGGCGGTCCCAGACACTTTGCGAAAGGCCGGCAGCGGCGAAGAAAAACAATTTCATCCGCGCAAAAAAGCACTCGCGCAACTCGGCGTCCTGCTCCAGGGCGCTGACCAACTCTTCCCAGCCCTTGGGCACCGTCAGATAGGCCGTGGGCGACACCTCCTTGAGGTTGCGCAGGGTCTCGGCAAACCCCTGGGCCGTGGGCTTGCCAGCGTCGAGGTAAAAGGTGCCACCGTTGTAGAGCACGATGCCGACGTTGTGGCTGCCACCGAAGGTGTGGTTCCACGGCAACCAGTCCACCAACACCGGCGGCTCTTCACCGAACACCGGAAATGTCTGCAACAGCATTTGCTGGTTGGCGCAGAGCATGCGTTGCGTGGTAATCACGGCCTTGG
>Ga0302216_1000168_pt1 | contig 26763 bp, 27 predicted proteins | sample II_Fen_N3_2_FD_194575 | JGI IMG/M metagenome (GOLD analysis project Ga0302216, IMG submission 194575) | Peat permafrost microbial communities from Stordalen Mire near Abisko, Sweden - II_Fen_N3_2 | ecosystem: Environmental > Terrestrial > Soil > Wetlands > Permafrost | place: Sweden: Abisko...
GTCATCCGGAATGATATTTTCCTTTGTCCCGGCCTGCAGGGCGCCAATGGTCAGAACCCCGTTTTCCAGGGGCGACAATTCGCGAGAGACAATAGTTTGCAGACGCATAACAGTCGCCGCGGCCATGATCACGGGGTCAATTGCATTTTGTGGCATGGAAGCGTGGACGCCGCGGCCATACAGTTTGATATGCATGCTGTCGCCAGCTGCCAGAATGGCGCCGGCACGATGTCCAACCGTACCCGCCTCACCGACCATGACGTGTTGTCCCAGAATGATGTCCGGCTTTGGAAAGCGATCAATCATCCCGTCGTCGATCATCGCCTTTGCTCCTTTCCCGACCTCTTCGCCGGGCTGAAAGACCAGCATCAAGGTACCGCTCCATAAGTCACGATGATCCGCCATCAGCTGTGCGGCGCCCATCAACCACGTCACGTGCAGGTCGTGACCACACATATGAGCCACATCTACGGCCTCTCCGTCAGCGGTTTGTCCTTTCTTCTGACTGGCATAAGGCAGGCCGGTCTTTTCTGCCATTGGCAAGGCATCCATGTCGGCGCGCAGCATGACCGTTGGACCGTCGCCATTTTTCAATAGGCCGACGACGCCGGTTACGCCGATTTGTTCGTGAACTTCATAACCCAGCTTCTTGATAAAGGAGGCCGCAATAGCCGCCGTGCGGGTTTCCTGCATTGAAAGTTCAGGATTGGTATGGAGATCCTTGTAAATTGCCTCCAAGGCAGGCAGCACCTTGCGGATGTCACCGGACATTTTTGACATTCTTTCATTACGAGCCAAGGTATCCATTCACCCCTCCAATTCAAGGCAATAGTTCTACAGCGGTCGGTATCTGTGACAATAAATCGCTTTGTGGCGTTCCATTCATGTGGGCATACGGCAGGGCTCACGAACTCTTTTTGATCGCGGGCAGGTTCCATTGATATTTCAATGACAGCATTCGTACCAGGGTACATAGCGCAATTGCAGCCCAAGGAGTGAAACGATGATCAATCACTTGCAGCTCGCCGAGGAGCTGGATTGCCGTTCCCAACAGCGCCGCGGAGGCGTAGATTTCCTTGGTCAATACCACGGGAACACGACCGAGTAGTACGTCCCTGATAATGCCGCCGCCCACCGCGGTAATGACACCCAGCAGGAGGGCCAATTCGACATTCGGTATATGTGCATAGGCCTTATGGACACCGAACGCAGCAAAAAAACCCAACCCTACCGCGTCGAAAAAAAGTGTTGGCTGAGCCAGCTTCAGCAATAAATTCTGGAAAAAAGCGACCAAGGCGACTGCCAGTGCAATCACGGCCAGGTACTCGATGTTGATGAGGCCGGCAGGGGGGAGTGCGCCAATACATAGGTCACGAATAACACCTCCGCCGCAGGCAGTCACAAAGGCGGCGACAAAAACGCCAAAAATATCCAGTTTACGATCAATAGCCGCCACAGCACCGCTCAGGGCAAAGACAAACGTCCCCATGAGGTCTATGGCAGAAAACACCTCGAACTCCATTTTTGTTACCTGAAAGCAGTGGCCTCACGGCGCAAGAAAAACTGTATGAGTTATAGCTCGAAAGAATAACGCCGTCCCGGCGTTTATAGTCGCGGCTGAGATTTTTTGAGGGGAGGCATCGATGATCGTGCGACAGGATCCGGTGCCTCGTTATAAAAGATCAGCAGTGATTGAAGAGACGCTGGTGTTTTTCTCGATGACCGAAATTGTGGAGGTGGGGATATTTCCGTAGGCCTGCCTTCTGACGTGCTGCTAAAGCGTCCGGATGTTCAGGAAGCCGAGCATCGCCTGTTGGCGGCCAATACCGATATTGGTGCTGCATGAGCTGCATTCTTCCCAAGCATCAGCCTGGCCGGGCATCGAACACCACTGAGGCCGTCGTGCCTGGCCGCGCATAGCGCAACGCCTTTTCTCTGAAGTCGGCGGCGATATCGGCATTATCTTACACCAGCGCCATGACGGGTGCACCGGCCTGGGCGTACGCACTGCGACGGAGCTATAAATTGCCAACCTCACCGGCACGTTCATCCCGGACTTCGCTTTAGTCCAGTTGCAGCAGGGCTTTGTCCAGCGTGTTATGCGCCTTGCGGATGTGAATATTGTCTTCGCCGGGGCTTCCTTTGCTTGCTTGCTTGCTTGCTTACTTGCTTTCATTTCATCGATGGGGACCAAATTAGACATTTTCAACAGAATCGGCCGTTCTCTACCGGTCGTCGCCACGGCCGTTGCTGGTCAAGTTGAATGCAAATGACTGGTTAAATGCTATGCAAGCAGGTGGTCAAGTGGCGTGCAGTTTTGCATTTCCATAGAAGGACTTGCTCTGTGTACCTAGCTGCAAGATCCATCGCCTTTCGGTTACGCGAGGCGCCTGTTTGTCGCCGGATGTTGAATGAGCTAGTCAGGTGTCTATCCCTTTTCTCCTGCGTGGCTTTCCAGCCCTTGACCTGTCAGGAATAAGGTTGACACTACTCAGGAAAAACGTGATGTCTCCCGATTTCTCACCCATTTGTCCAAAGCGATTTCATCTTTGTCGCCAAAGGTCCAGGCCCGAATCTTCACCGCTTGTTAAGAGGGTTACAGATGAAAACTGTTGGTTATGCCGCTCAATCGCCCGAGACGCCTCTGGCACCGTTCACCTTTGTCCGTCGCGAACTTCGTAGCAACGATGTCGCCATGGAGGTCCTGTTCTGCGGTGTCTGCCACACCGATCTGCACACCGTTCGCAATGATTGGGGCTGGACCGTTTACCCGGCGGTGCCAGGCCACGAGATCGTTGGTCGGGTGACAGCAGTGGGCAGCGAGGTCACTCGCTATAAGCTGGGTGATACCGTTGCCGTCGGATGTATGGTGGACAGCTGCCAGCAGTGCGATCAATGCTACAAGGGCGAGGAACAGCTTTGCCGGGAGGGCAAAACCAATACTTACAACGGCCGGGACCGGATCACCCAAGACATCACCTTCGGAGGCTATTCAAAGCACCTGGTAGTCAGGGAAGAGTTCGTGCTGCGGGTCCCTGAGACGCTGGACATCACCAAGGTGGCGCCACTGCTGTGTGCGGGCATTACCACCTATTCTCCGCTGCGTACCTGGAACGTCGTGCCTGGCAGCAGGGTTGGTGTCATCGGTCTCGGTGGCTTGGGCCACATGGCAGTCAAACTCGCCGCCGGTCTGGGCGCGAAAGTCACCGTATTGAGTCGCTCAAAAGACAAGGCCTCCGATGCCCTAGCCCTTGGCGCGGATCAACTGCTGGTATCGACGGACAGTGAAGCGATGGCGAAGGCACAATCGAGCTTCGATCTCATCATCGATACGGTTCCTGTCAAGCACGACCTCAACCCCTATGTGCCACTGCTGGACATCGATGGTACCTTGGTATTGCTCGGCCAAGTCGGCCCGCTGGATGAGCAGAACACCATACCGCTGATCGCCGGGCGTCGTCGAATCGCCGGATCGCCAATCGGCGGTATTCGTGAAACACAGGAGATGCTCGACTTCTGTGCGCAGAAGAACATCCTGCCTGACTGCGAAATGATCCGTATGGACCAGATCAACGACGCTTACGCTCGCATGGAACGCTCCGATGTGCGTTATCGCTTCGTGATTGATATGGCCTCCCTGCCGGCTCCAGACTATACGGCGGCCTGAGCAAGATAACCGGCGTAATCATGCTGGGAAGACACCGAGCCGCCCAAGTGACACCTGAGCGGCGTTTCTATTCGTAGGCCTGGCTCCAGAAACACCTAGAAGTCGATTTGATGAAGCCAGGAGCAATGCGCTTCGTAAGCAATGGATGGCCGCGCCCGTCCATAATCATATCGCTGTGCCAGATTGAGCGGTGTCGCCATCCACTCGTGCAAAGGGGTAATCAGCCATGGAAATCCAAACCGTTGGTATCAACTTAGCCACGAACGTGTTTCAGATCCATGGCATGAACGAACGAGGCAAACCCATATTGCGCAAGCAACTGAATCGCAATCAGGCTTCGGTATTTTGGCCAATTTACCGCCCTGCCTGATCGGTATGGAAGCTTGTAGTAGTGCTCACTACTGGGCCCGCAATTCGTCAAACCCTATGTGAAGAGCAACAAGAGTGATGCAGCAGATGCCGAGGCCATCTGCGAGGCTGTAACTCGTCCAACGATGCGTTTTGTGCAGATCAGGAATGTTTAAAAGCAATCTGTATTGGCCTTGCATCGCGTGCATCAGTAATTCGTCAAGGCGCGCAGCCCTAGCCAATCAGATCCGCGGGCTGCTTGCCGAGGTTGGTCTGATTGCGCCGCAAGGAATCGCCCACGTTACTACGCGCCCCCGAGCGTAGTCGCAGGCGCGGCTTATGAGCTGCCAGTCTCGCTCCAACAGCTTATTGAGCGACTGATCGAGCACTTTAAGGTATTGGATAAAGAAGTTGAGGGGCTTGAAGCGCAGATTAAGGGATGGCACTGGGCCGACGAGATCAGCCGCCAATTAGAAAGGATACTTGGCATTGGCCCGCTAATCGCCAGTGCGTTAGTCGCCTCGATCGGCAATGCGAAGAACTTTAAAGACGGACGGCAATTGGCTGCCTAGGGAAACTCTGAAAAAGCGTTCCAGATTTGATGAAATACGCACCTCGCACAAACTGAATGGTTGAACCCCGATGAACCAGATGTCCTTAGCCGATGCCGAGTATGCCGGCAAACGTGAGCAGACCCGCCGCGAGCGCTTCCTGATCGAGATGGATCAGGTTGTGCCCTGGAAGGGGCTGATTGCGTTGATCGAGCCGCATTATCCGAAGGGCGAAGGTGGCCGTCCGGCGTATCTGTTGATGGCCATGTTGCGAGTTCACCTGATGCAAAACTGGTTCGGCTTTAGCGATCCGGCGATGGAAGAATCACTGTATGAGACGACGATTCTGCGCCAGTTCGCGGGGTTGAATCTGCGTCGATGCCGAGTCTGGTTTAGTCCATAGCCTGGTGGGCACGGCGGCCAATGTGGCGGACGTGACGCAGGTCGATCAGTTGCTGCACGGCGAGGAAACTTATGTCTGCGGCGACGCAGGTTACACCGGCGTGGACAAGCGAGCCGAGCATCAGGATCGCCAGATGATCTGGTCGATTGCCGCGCGTCCAAGCAGCTATAAAAAGCACGGAAAAAAAAGTTTGATCGGGCGGATGCGCCGCAAGATCGAGTATGCGAAAGCGCAGGTACGGGCCAAGGTTTAACATCCGTATATGGACTCCTCCTCTTTGCAAGCCCCCCTTCGCTCTGGCGCCCGTGCCGACTGCACACGTATATTCGGCCTCTGACTGTGGCATCAGATCGATGCTGGGCCATGATGGGCTATTCGCGCGTTGGTTCCCAATCGTTTCGCCGTGCTTTTCGCACCTGGATGCTTGAAGGTTTTACCAACGCCGGTTCGACCGGTTTGCCATCGTTCGGGTTGCGTCGCAATCGTGGTTAAGGGATGGTTCTCGTAGGGTGCCTCGGGTGAATAGATCAGGTTGCCGCCCGATCCGGTTGGTAATCAGAATCATGACGCAGCATTGCCCAGGCCATGCGTGCCGTTTTATTGGCCAGCGCGACAGCGGCCACATTGGGATGTGAGCGCTCGGCTAAACGGACGACCCACTGGCTGAGTCGGTCGTCTTTGGGTTTCGCCGTACGCAACGCCGAGCGGGCACCATGGACTATCAGTGTTCGCAGATACGCATCGCCGCGCTTGCTGATGCCAAGCAGTCGATCCTTGCCGCCGGAGCTGTGTTGCCTCGGTGTCAATCCCAGTGAGGCGGCGAACTGTCGGCCGTTGGCAAACTGCCGAGGATCACCGAGGGCGACGACGAGTGCGGTGGCGATCATCGGGCCGACGCCGCGTAGCTGTTGTAGACGGAGGGCGGCCGGTTCGCTTGTCGCAATGGCAGTAATCTCGCTGTCGAGTTCGTTCACGCGCTCATCCAGCCCGCGAAGATCGCCCCACAAGCCATCCAGCAAACGGCGAAAGCGCACCGTCAAACCGTTATCCGGATCTTCCAGCCAGCACGGTATCGCACGACGTAGCATGAGTAATTCTTTTGGGGCGATGAGGCCGTACTCGGCGACCAGCCCACGAATCTGATTGGCTTTGGCCGTCCGCTGTTCAATTAAGCCGGCCCGGATGCGATGCGTCGCCTAGATATCCTGTTGCTCGACGGTCTTGATGGCGACGAAGCGCATGCTGGGGCGGCTCATCGCTTCACAGATGGCCTCGGCATCGTTGGCGTCGTTCTTGTTGCTCTTGACGTACGGTTTGACGAACTGCGGCGCGATCAGCTTCACGCGAAATCCGCATGCCTGGAGCTGTCGTGCCCAATGGCGCGCACCGCCGCAACTTTCCATGCCAATCTCACAGCCGGGCTCGATCTTCTCCAGCACCGTTTGAAGCCAGCGATCACGAGGCAGACGCTGCCGCCAGATTGGCTGGTCATGGCAATCCACGCCGTGGATCTGAAATACGTTCTTGGCCAGGTCGACTCCAATGCGCATAAGCTTCATTTGTGGACTCCTTCTCGCATTTGACCGTGGTTCGCACCTTCAGTCTGGCACTCAAGATGCCGAGGTGAGGAGGAGTCCATCCCATTGTTTCGTGTAATTAAGCGCCAGTTTGGTTATACGAAAGTACGCTTTCGTGGCTTGTCGAAAAACATCGCGCAACAGACAACCTTGTTCGCTTTGTCGAACCTATGGATGGTGCGCAAACGGTTGTTGAATGCAGGAGAGGTGCGCCTGTAGTGCGGGTTGATTGCCCTGAAACACAGCAATCAGAGAAAAACCCGATGAACTAAAGGCAGGAAAAGTCTGATTTTCGACCGACTCACGATTTTTTGAGCCTCAAGTAGCGCGGGCTTCAAAAATCAGCGGGTACTTCAGACCTTCCCTAGATAGGCCTCGTGCCTAGGCAGCGCTCCAGCGGTGGAAAGCCAATGTTGCTAGGTATGAGCAAACGCGGAGACGCGTACCTGCGAACCTTGATGATTCATGGCCCCCGCTCAGTAATCTATCGACCCGGTCAGAAAAACACCCCCAATAGCTGGGTGGTCAAGCTAATCAAACAGTGCAATATCAATGTGGTTGCCTTGGTCTTGGTCAACAAGATGGCCAGGATCGTCAGGGCCTTATTGACCCACAAAAGCGAATGCCAACCGGATTGCCGGTATTCATTGACGATTGGATAGACGAGTTGTCGGGGGGGGGCATCGACGTAGATTACACCACCGATTGCACAGGCAATCACTTAGTGATGGCAAGACAGGTAAGACCGTGATCGGCACAACCCTCGGCGGACGAGGCACTTAGAGTGCGTGTAAGCGATTGAGGCGCTGACCAGCAGAACCCATCAGGGACAGCGAGCACGTCTCTTAATGAAAGTCCAATGTACGGGTGCAATTTTTACCTTCAAACCGTTTCTAAATGAAAGCTTGGCAAAAAGGGGGCGTCCATGTACGCCCGGTGATCACGCCCCGCGGAATGGGCTGTCGGTGTGCTACGGAAAAATGTCCCGCTGTGGCGAATTAGCTGCGAATAAACCCAGAGACCGCTCAAGAGATGGGGCGCGGGTTGCGATAGCCAGCTGTGACGTTGGTCATCGACGGCTTCGAACCAGACAGGAACATCATCCCACTCCGTTGTTCTTCTGAACCAGGATGGCTTTCAAGATTTTTCGGCTATCCGCCCTGGATAGTTGAGTACAAACTGGACATGGGCCTTCACCCCGGTGGCCAAGGTCGCATCGTCCGCGGTGAAGTAGGGGCTATGATTATTCGGAGCCTTCTGCATGTCCTGGTTTTCCGGGGTGGCCCCAAGAAACACGAACAGACCAGGCACCTTCTCTGCATAGTAGGAAAAGTCCTCACTCGGTGAGAGCGATGATTCCAGACGCTCGACCTTGCCTGGAGCTGCCAACTCCAGGGCGGGCACCATGGCTTGGGTCAGCGCAGGATTATTGGTGGTGACTCGGGCAATGTTCACCAGTAATAGGTTGGCCTTGGTTTCGTAGGCGCTGGCAATGCCGTTCACCAGCGGCGGCATTTTCTGCAGCATGGTGTTGCGTATCGAGGCGTTGTTGGTACGAATGGTGCCAGTGAGTTCGACATTCTCGGGAATGATATTGCTGGCCGAGCCAGCGTTGATCGTGCCGACACTGATGACACCCATGCCCTTGGTCATGTCTATCCTCCGACTGACCAGTGTCTGCAGTCCGCTGATGATGCTCTCGCTGGCGATTATCGGGTCCACGCCGCTCCATGGTGCGGACCCGTGGGTCTGCTGGCCTTTGATGGTTATACGGAAGGCGTCACTGCTGTTGAGCACAGTCCCGGATTTGTAATACAGGTGGCCGGTTGGGTAACCAGCCATGACGTGAACCCCGAATATTGCCTCTACTTTCGGTGAGTCGAGTGCTCCATCGCGGATCATCGCCTGCGCGCCGATCACCGCGTCGGCCTGGAACTCATCCACATCGGCGGCGCCTTCTTCGGCCGGTTGAAAAAGAAAAACCACCGTTCCAGCGACTTCATCACGATGCTCCGCAAGCACCTTAGCTGCGCCCAGGAGCATCGCCGTGTGCGTGTCATGCCCGCACGCATGCATGATGGGTACCATTTTCCCTCGGTGTATGCCGGTTGCTGTGCTGGCGAATGGCAAACCGGTCATTTCCTTGACGGGGAGTGCATCCATGTCAGCGCGCAGGGCCACCACAGGGCCAGGTTTACCACCCTTGAGTACACCGACCACACCAGTTTTGCCTATGTTAGTCCGCACCTCCAGTCCCAACACCTTCAACTGTTGCACAACCAGTTCTGAGGTTTTCGCCTCCATATTTCCCAGTTCGGGGTTCTGGTGAATGGTGTGGCGAAGCTCAATGACTTCTTGGTTGACTGAGGCGACGGCTGGGTCGACCCAGCTGAAATCGGACGCTTGGCAGAAGGCTGCAGAAAAGGTGCTCAAGAGAGCAATACCGAAAGGCAATGATGGTACACGCATGAGGAGTTTCCGCTGTCGCTTGGAAGGAGTGGTGTTTTAGCCATCGCGAAGGGTAGGGCGGGGGGGGAATGCTAACAAGCTGATGTGGCCGGTAACCGCACGTTTTCAGTCAATCCAGTCTGAGTCTTGAACGCGTCCAAATCTAATGAATCGGCCAAGAGCGGACGTTCGAAATCTGGGTCTCGCCAAAAATCCAGGCGAACGTGGCGGCCGGATGGGCATATAGGACGTGTTAGAGTCATCGGTACAGGTCAGTGACAGCACAAGCCGGGCATCGAGCGGCAAAAAATTTCAATTGCCCTAAGGCAGTTATAATGTCGCATAGGATATTTTTGAAGCCAATTGGACTGCCATGACTGAACCGCACATCTGGGATCGAGCTGCCCCTTTCGATCAGCTAACACAGTACGCAACCCTGCGGACCTTGCTGATGCATACCGCTCCTTACACAGGAGAAGCTTTCCTGCATGCCGCAGTGCGCGCCCTGGCCGAGGTGCTCCATGCCGATTTCGCCTTCATTACACGCTTGGCAGAAGAGCGCGATGACCGGGTCGATATGCTGGCCGCGTTTCGCGGGCAATCGCATATTGAAGGTTGGTCCTTCGACTTGAGTGGCACGCCATGCGACCTGGTATTTGCGACCCCGGCGGCGCCCTGGCACGGTGCGCGGTGCGGCGCCGCAGTTACAATCGCTGACAAGGTGAACCAGCAATTCGATTCCGTGCGCAGCACCGATTATCAAGCGTTCGTGGGCGTGCCTCTGTGGAGCGAGCGCGATATCATGATGGGGCACCTGGCACTGTTTTTTCACCGCGCGCTCGCCGAGCAGGAAAAGATTCTGCTGCTCGAGCTGGCCGAGCTATTCTGCCTGAAGCTGCAAGCCGAACTCCATCGGATGCTGCTCGAACGTTCGCGCAGTAAGCTGTTGAGCGAACTGGAACAAGTCAATGCGCGCCTCGCGCATGAGTCAATTATCGATGCCAGTACCGGCTTGTATAACCGGCGCCACTTCGACCAACGCTTGCACGAGGCGCAGGCGCGCCAGCACCGCAGTGGTGCGCCGCACGCGCTGCTGCTCATTGACCTGGATAACTTAAAGCGCATCAACGATGATTTCGGCCATCCGGCGGGCGATGCGGCGCTCGTCGCAGTGGCGGCGGCGCTGCGCCGTTGTACGCGGCGCGACATCGAGCCGCCATATCGGATTGGCGGAGACGAATTCGCCGTGCTCTGCCTTGAAGCAGTCGACCGCGCCGGGCTGGAACAGCTCGGTGGGCGCATCACTAAAGCAGTGCGCGAGCTGGTGCTTAAGCATGCCGACGCAACCATTGCGATCACCGTTAGCGTGGGAGCGGCCATCAGCGTGCCAGGCGTAGCCGATTTGTACCATCAAGCCGACGTTGCCCTGTATCGCGCCAAGGCCAATGGCCGCAATACGGTCGCGGTTGCCTGAGACCGCGCCAACATATTAGCATCGAAGCCGTAACCATTTAGCATCGCGTATCCACCACCGTTTAGCATCCCGAACCCACCAGCGATTCGCACGCGAAATCACCACTTGATGGTTCGGTTAATAGCGTGTGCTGCGCGACCGCTGCGGGACGTGCGCGTTGAATGGCGGCTTAGGGGTGTGTGTTGAAAAAGTCGGCCATGGTGTTGGCGCCGACGCTGAGTTGACCCAGTTACCGAGATGCCGCTGACCGAGTCTGATTCCTCGCGAACCATTTCCTGTGCTGGGTTTTTCTGCCGATTGGAGTTGGGTGAGATTTGCGTCGGCACTTAGGTCAATTGGGCGTCGGCGTCAACAGATGGCGCGCAGGCATTTACTGACGAATGCAGGAGAGGTGCGCTTGTAATGCGGGGTATGGCTGCCGCGAGGTGCTCGCGGTGGCTAATAACAAAGACATGAGCGGGTGATCTGATCGTTTTTGAACGATTGACCGCTGTCAAAATCGGCTGGTCTGAAGTCAGCCAGAAATACACGGCTACTTCAGAGCATCCCTAGCACGGGCTTTTTTTACATGCCGCCACAACAGAAAGCCGCATTTGCTAGCCAGACCATTTCTAGCCATTCTCCATCAGTTACCCCACCGCGAAACTTGAGCCTTTCGGCTGCGAAGAAAGCGCGATCGTAGTCCTGCTCATCCAAGACATGGCTTTGGAGAAACTCACATTGCCATTTCTTAAAGACGAGTGAATTTTCGTTTTCTTTCACAAGCGTCCCTACCCATAAAATCTTTATCCATTAAATAGTAATACTATTTGCTGCGGATCACTAGATCCGCTAGTCGGAAAGAGACCGGCTAGTCAACGCTCGATTAATTTTCTACAAATTCATCCTATCATTACATCCATCGGTAGGCGGACTTCATGGCTCATAGTCGCCAGGAACGTGCTTTTGGCCCGGTTGGCTTCATTGGCGCGCTCTTTCACGCAACGCAGATCATCGAACAATTGTCGCCGCTCACTGATGTCGATCCAGCCAGCTATGATGCCTTGCACTTCTTGGAAGACCGAAGATTGGGGGCAGGCCTTCATGCTCAATTATCAATCCGGGTTTACCGACGGCACCGTGGGATTCGGCCTGGATGCTATTGCCTGCTGGGTTTGAAGCTCGACAGCGGTGCGGGTCGTCATATCGGCGGTTCGATGTTCCCCAATGACGGCGACAAGGCTGCGGACCAATGGGGCCGTGTCGGTGCGACTGCCAAGATGCGTTTCTCGAAGACAGAGCTGCGTTACGGCACCTTACAACCGAAGTTGCCGATTCTGGTCTCCAATGATGGCTGTCTGTTGCCTCAAACCTTCGAGGGCGGGCAAGTCACCAGCAATGAAATCGATAACCTGACCTTCACTGCCGGCCAACTTGAACACGCCGCCGGGCGTGCTTCCAGCGATAGCGCAGGTCTTGCCGTTGCGGGCGGCACTCAGGAAAGCAATAAATTTACCTTTGCCAGTGGCGATTACAAACTGACGAAAGATCTGACCGCTCAGTATTACTACGCCAATCGCGAAGACTATTACCAGCAGCACTTCACCGGTTTGCTGCATGTGTTGCCGCTCGTTGAATACGGTTCGCTGAAAACCGATCTGCGTTATTTCAAGACTACGTCCGATGGCAAGAACAGCAGTGCGGTCAGTCGCGCCAGTGGTTGCAAGTTCGGCGGTTACACCACAGGCGGTGTCGGTGAAATCGACAACGATACCTGGAGTGGGGCGTTCATATATTCGTTGGGCGTCCATACGATTACGGCGGGCTATCAAAGCGTTTCCGATGACAGCAACTTTGCGCAACTCAATCAGGGTGGCCTGGTCGATAAAGGCGAGGCGGGTGCCAGCCTTTATCTTTACACCGACCGCACAATTCAGACCTTCATCCAATCGGGTGAGCGGACCGCATTCGCGCAGTATGCCTACGACTTCGCTGCTCTGGGGGCTCCAGGCTTGAAGGTATCGGTGATGTACCTCACCTGGAAGGTTCAGGACTGGCGTTACGGCAAGTAGCTCGCCCAGCAGTCCAACCGCGTATCAGGCCGATCTGACCACCATCAGCAGTGCGGCGGCATCCCTGGTGCGTGTCGATCATGACAAACGCCTCGCGCTCGAGGAGTGCCTGTCGGCTAGCGAACAATCCCACTACAAGGAACTGAGCGATGCTCAAACCAATCAGGCTCGCCTGCGTGATCGCCTTGCCACTTCTGATCTGCGGCTGTCAGTCCTCCTTGCCGAGGATTCAACCGGTGGCTGCACAGTGCCAGCCGGTACCGGCGCCGGCGGCGTGGTTCATGGAGGAACGCGAGCCCGACTTGAACCAGCGCATGCTCAACGAATTATCGGAATCACCGGTGGCGGCGATCAAGGACTGATCGCGCTGTTGGCGTGCCAGGCCTACGTTCGAGAGGTGACGCGCTGACCTGCATTCATTGTCGCAAAAATTAGCGCGGCCTCAATTCATGTAGGAAAAACGGATCAGGGCGATCTGGTGGTAAGGGGGCTGAAACACCCTAAAGACAGGATGAGGGCCTTGATTTGCCTGCGCGTCACCATTTTGGGCGCTGATCAGGCGAGTCATGCAGCACCGCATGGCATCCGTAACTCATTCGAACTTGAGATGATTTTTCTATTGTAAAACAGCCTCTGGCCGATAAATAAGTCAATAAAAAAATTAACGCGAGAGAATCATGAGAAATATTCGGGTAGGCATGAAGTTGTCGGCGGGCTATGCAACGGTTCTCCTGCTGACGGTGCTCATGGCTTGGAACGGCATTAGCGCTCTGGATGTATTGAGCGAGCGCAGTTCTAAGGTTGATGTAATATCCAGGATGATTAACGATGCCAACGACATCCGTTATTCGCGTGCAAGTTTCGAGCAGACCAATGATACACGGCATGTTGATGAGCTACGAGCCAGCATGGTGCGCTTCAAGGAAACCGTGAGACAGGAACAGGGGGCTTTCACGGCTCAAAATGATATCGACGATTTTAATGTCGCCGACCGCCAGATGGCTCAGTACATCGAGCATTTCGAGCAACTGCTAGGCGTATTGAAGACACGTCAGGATATCCGCACCTCATGGGTTGCTAGTGGCAAAGATTCTGTTGCCGCCGCTGATGAGCTGGATAAGCTTTACAGCCAGTACCTATTGCAGGCCTACATCGACCCTGGTCGGGCGGCGACGGCATTGCAGGTCACGGCTTTCAACCGCAGCTTGCATGACATCCGCTTTCGCTTGCGCGGCTTGTTGATCGACGAAACAGCAGCCAACCTGAATACGGTCGAAGAGGGCTACCAGGAGTTCGTTGGGCTAGCCGAACGCCTATCAGCACGTTTGAGCGGAGCTGAGAAACTCTTGCTGGGGCGCTCCACAGAGCAAATGGGCGTTTATCTAGGGCTGGTGCGGCAATTGGCAGCGACTGCGGAAAAACGCGAGTCTTTGCGTAAGCAGATGGCTGAGAATTTCGATACCTATTTCGGTGCGGCCAATGCCATCAAAGAACGTCAGATCCAGAAGCAGCTCAAGGAAGCCAGTGACAAGCGTCTGCTGATCATTATCTTGGCCTTGGGATCATTGCTCTTCGGTGCGGTTGTGAGCTGGCTGATGACTCGACAAATCACTCGGCCGCTGGCGCAGGCGGTGAATATTGCCGAGCATATCGGTGAGGGTGATCTTAGCGATGTGGATGTCGAGCCCCGCGGCGATGAGTTTGGCCAGTTGCTGGGTGCCTTGTCCCAGGCGCGCGGCAATCTGCGCGAGGTGTTAACTCAGGTTGGCGAGGTCACCACGCAGTTGTCGGCGGCGGCTGAGGAGCTCTCTGCGGTTACCGAACAAACCAGTGCCGGGGTCAACAGCCAGAAAGTAGAAACCGATCAGGTGGCCACTGCGATGAATGAAATGGCCGCGACCGTACAAGAGGTAGCGCGCAATGCTGAAGAGGCCTCCAACTCCGCGCATCTGGCGGACGAGCAGGCCGTACAGGGTAGCGCAGTGGTCAGCCAGGTCATACGCCAGATGGGCGACTTATCTAGTGAGATAGATCGTTCTGCGGAGGCCGTGAATGTGTTGTCGAAAGAGACCGAAAGCATAGGCAGCGTGTTGACCGTTATCAACGAAATCGCTGGGCAGACCAACCTACTGGCACTCAATGCTGCCATTGAGGCGGCGCGCGCTGGTGAGGCCGGCCGCGGTTTCGCTGTGGTCGCTGACGAGGTGCGGGGATTGGCCAGTCGCACGCAGCGCTCCACCGCAGAAATCGAAGAGCTTATTAGCAGCTTGCAACTGGGTTCTCAACAGGCTGTGACCATGATGGAAAGCAGTCGCCGCATGGCCAGTGAAACCGTTGGGCTGGCGCGCAACGCGGGCGACGAACTCAATGCAATCACTGGGACAGTGTCGAAAATTCAGGCTATGAACCAACAGATTGCAACTGCGGCGGAAGAGCAAAGTGCCGTGGCCGAGGAAATCAACCGTAGTGTGCTGAACGTGCGTGATGTGGCTGAGCAATCTGCCGCCGCGAGCGAAGAAACGGCCGCTTCCTCGGTAGAGTTGGCGCGACTGGGTGCGCAGTTGCAAACGCTGCTGGGGCGCTTTCGGCTCTAGGCGTCTGTCAACCTGCGCAAAATCGCAGGTTGCCTCGGTCACGACAAAGCCGGCGCGGAATATTCCGGAAATTATTCCAGGGTGAAGTAACCGATGTTGCTGGGTCTTAATAGTTAGGTCTGCTTATGCTCAAACGAATTTCTGTCAGTCACTTGCGTCAAGGTATGTATATCCATGAATTCTGCGGTTCGTGGATGGGACGTGCGTTCTGGAGGCCAAAATTCCTACTCGATGACAGCGATGACTTACGGCGAATTTTGGTCAGTGGCGCTGACGAAGTCTGGATAGATATCAGCAAAGGCATCGATGTGGCTGGCACAAGCACAGGGGAGCCTCCTGAACAGGTTGCAGCAGAAACTGACGCACACTTACGTTGCGTTGAAACAAATCCCGCCAAGAGATCTAGTGCCACGCTGGAGGACGAAGTAAAACGCGCCAGCAAGTTCTGCTATCAATCCAAGGATGCGGTGCTGGCAATGTTCAGCGAAGTGCGCATGGGACAAGCTATTGACATCGAGTACGTGGGTAAGCTGGTAGAGGAAATTGCCGATTCTGTGACTCGAAACCCGGATGCGTTAATAAGCTTGGCGCGATTGAAAAGCTCCGATGAATATACCTATATGCATTCGATTGCGGTTTGCGCGCTGATGATTGCTTTGGCGCGGCAGTTACGGTTGAGTGAAGAGCTGGTGCGCGAAGCAGGAGTTGCCGGTCTGCTCCACGATATCGGTAAGCTTAAGATTCCCGACGCAATACTCAATAAGCCAGGCAAACTCACCGAAGCTGAATTTTCCGCGATACGGCACCACCCATCGGAGGGTGCGAAGCTGCTGAAAGGGAGCGAGAAAATCAGCGAGCTAGTGTTGGACGTGTGTCTGCATCATCACGAAAAAGTCGACGGCAGTGGCTACCCCGATAATCTCAAGGGCGATGAGATCAGCCTTTTCGCAAAGATGGGCGCGGTATGCGATGTGTATGATGCGATTACTTCCAGTCGCCCCTATAAGGACGCTTGGTCACCAGCAGAAGCTGTTCGGAAAATGGCCGAGTGGAGCAAAGGCCATTTTGACCAAAATGTGTTCCATGCTTTCGTAAAGTCTGTGGGGATTTACCCCACAGGTTCTTTGGTGCGACTGCAAAGTGGGCGTTTAGGAGTGGTGACCGATCAGCACCCAACCTCGTTGCTGATGCCGAAGGTAAAAGTGTTTTTTCACGCAGATTCAAAAACACAGACTCCGCATCGGATCATTGACCTTTCAACACTGGAAGGGCATGAAAAAATCATTGGGCGGGAAGCGCCGGAAGACTGGAACTTCTATAAATTGGATGAGCTGTGGTCCGGCTTACAGTCACGAGATGGTAGCTATTTTTTTTAGGCTAAGATCGTTCGCTCAACCCAAAAGCCGTCGCCGGTTTTAGGGGGGCTTCTGTGTATTGGCTGGCTCCCGGCTATTGATGCTTGTTGGCGCCGACGCTGAATTGACCCAGTTACCGAGATGCCACTGACCCAGTCTGATTCCTCGCGAACCATTTCCTGGGCTGGATTTTCTGCCGATTGGAGTTGGGTGAGACTTGCGTCGGCACGTAGGTCAATTGGGCGTCGGCGCCAACAAACATGTTGATTTTTTCAAGAGTTACACGCCTGTAAACACCAAGCAACAGACATATCAGGAGAGCCAAATAATAGGCGAAGCGTTACAGGAGCTACTTTACAAGCACATAAATAAAAAATTCAAAACTGAGAATATCTCACTTGTAGCTAATAGATTGGAGCAGACCCAAGAAAGCCTTGAACTAAGAAAGAAAATCAGGCTGAAAAAAAAGAAAGCCAAAGAAGATAGGGTATTTAACATTTATATTATGCGACAAGAGCAACTTGAAAATACAGAAAATAAACTTGAGGAAGTCACAATAGAAGTCAAGAACAAGTAACAAGCTAAATGCACGATTGACCAAGAAAAGCAAGCGACACGACTATCTATGGTCAGTGAAAGAACAGTGAAGAAAAAGGACTAGACTCTGAAATGGTTAATTTTGGCTTTAAAGAAAAGGTCAAGCTATTCATATCCGACATATTCACCAGCACAAAAATAATAGAGTTTGATGAAGAAGCAAGGCAGGCTCAGGCAGCCCGAAAAAAGAGACTTTTAAATACGAAGCCACCAAGCCCATTCCAAGCCCCATATCGATGACCGCCATAGTGCGGAGTTTTTCTACGGATTACTGAACGCCCTAGCGGTAATCACCAAAAAAACAGTTTAAAAACAATGGTATAGATCAATTCTTCAAAAAGTAATTCTTGTACAGAATAAAATATCATCGCAATTCGGCAATAATGGTTTACACTGTGATGACTATGGTCGCGCACCATTAAGTCGAGGCCGAAGATGCATTGTTTTCTAAAAAAAATTTGGCTCGCAGCATGTATTTTTTTCATTCCCGGACTTTCAGCTGAAGAATCGATAAAAGTCATAGAGGCAGAATTAATTCCACCATACATTTACGAAAGTGAGAGTGGAAATACAGTTGGTTTATTTTCCGAATTAACCACCGAAGCGTTAAAGCGGGCAGGCACAGACTCGAAAATCATTATAGTTCCATGGGCGCGCGGTTATGCTAACGTTGCTCAGGGCAAAGCAAATGCCTTAGTGCCTACATTTAAAACAAAAAAAAGAGAACTTGATTTCGTATATCCTGACGAGCCACTAGACAAAATAAACACTGTGCTTCTGAAAAAAAATGGCACTGATATAAAGTGGAGTGGGAATTTGAACGTTCTGAGCAATCAACGAATAGCTATAATAAGGGACGCCTACATCTCACATCATTTTAATCAAGAAATCGAAGATAAAAAACTAACAGTTTACGAAGCTAGCAGCTATGAAACACTTCTTAGAATGCTAGTTTTGGACAGGGTTGACATTATTGCCATGCCAGAAATGACAGCGGCATATATAATTAAAAAGAACGACTATAAGAACATTGAGGCACTAAAACCAAATCTTAACGAGACGTTGGCATACATAGCTTTTACCAAAGCTGATCGTGAGTTAGCACAAAAAGTAAGCAAGGCAATAAAACAAATGTCAGAAGATGGTTTTACTCAAGATAGAATAGATTACTACAACCAATACAATAAGGTTTTTACGCAAAATAATAAAGCCCGCGATTAAGCGGGCTTTTTTTCGATCCGAGTTTGACAGGCCTCGAAAGTGTGGCAACTTGAAAGGAGTAGAAAAAGAAAACCACCTTGGGGAGGGTGGCGAAGGATACTGCAATAAAATTTTAAAAAAACTCTAATCAGCACAACCATTTAATCATCATAAAAACTATTGTAAAGTCATCTCCCAAGGTTTTCATTTTCTAAATGACTATTAGAAGAGGGTAACAATGGGGTGCGTAAAACTATTTGAGGACTACTTGCCAAAGAGACCTTATCACACCGATGATTTAATCAGCGGCTTAAGAATCAAAAAAAAGAAAAAGCAAAACTTGCAAGGCTTATAGAACCAAATGGGCCAACCCATAGATATTGGATAGTTTTTGACTTAGACCGAACCGATGCCGGTATGCACTGGGATAACGTAGGGGCACCCGCTCCAAATATAATCGCTCGAAATCCGGCCACTGGACACGCTCATTTATTCTACCTGCTCCAAACCTGTTGGCGCCGATGCCGAATTGATCCAGTTACCGAGATGCCACTGACCCAGTCTGATTCCTCGCGAACCATTTCCTGTGCTGGATTACTGCCGATTGGAGTTGGGTCAGTCTTGCGTCGGCACGTAGGTCAATTCGGCGTTGGCGCCTACATACAAGAGGCTATTGGGCATACCAAAGCAGAATCAACTTGTCTCGGGTGACTCGATTTACGGTATTACGACAGGGGAAGACATTCTGAATTTCTCTGAAAGGGATGCAGCAGGCAGCACTGTTGCTCACTACCGCGTGGTCGAGCAGCGAATTGGTTACTTAGGGGAAGGCGGCTCAATTACCTGGCACAGAACAGAAGTCAAATCCAAACAGGATTAAATCCAACAGGTGAAGGTGGGTCAGGCGAAGCTGTCGAGCTGCGCTGCCTGGCGCGTGCTTTCGCCGTGCGGTAGGCGCGCCAGCTCTTGCCGCGCCGCTTCGAATGACAGCCAAGAACCCGGCCACTGAGCCGGGTTTTTATTGCCTGAATTTTGCGTGGGAGAGCTGTGGCCAAGTTATCGAACCCCTAATCCGAAGCTTGACGATATAAAATGCCCGGCACATGTCCGGGCCTTTTTTGGGGCGAGCAGTACCGACTGGCCTGCAATTGCAAACTTGCGCGTATCAAGAATCAGCATTCAATCCATTTGAATTCGTGCCTAATGTTCTCCTTGATTTTTACACTTGAGCCGTATTCGTTGTAGTCAGCTTTTGAATTGTGAATCAAGCCAGTGGTCTAGCTCAGACACTGAATGGCGTTCGCGCGTAGGCACGTGACTGAGGCTGTCTGCGATCTTGAGTCTATTTTGGTGCGTCGTCTCATAACCTCTTGTTATTAAAAACGTTTCAATATACTCAGATACACTGATGATCTTATTGTCAGAGGTGAACACTGCACTGAAACCTGGTTTGTCTCGCGAATCGTTTTGATCTTTATATTCCAATTGGCTCACCTTTTTAAAAAGGGAATTTGGTTTCCCTTTTTAAAATATGATCCTGTTTTTCTTAGTTGACTCAAAAGTCAGCTATTTTATTTTTTAATGGGTGTCAGGCAGCGTGTCAAAAATGTAACGTTCTTTATATGACTCTTTCGAACAACGAAAAGCCAAGAGGGTCCTGCTGGAAGGCCTTTGGCTTCGTTGCGGTATTGGCGGCTGTCGTGGTCATGGCGATGATGCTGCCCAATGGGACCTGGCTGAGCTTCGCCGGAACCTGAATGGGGCGAATCAGTAGTCCGCGACAGGTCGTAAGAATGCGGGCAACGCGGTTTGTCCGTTGCCGGTGTCGCGGTGAGTCAGCGGGGGAAAAGGCATGATGGTTACCCTCCGACAAGAGAAAAGCGAGTTTTCTCCTGTCGGACCCTGTTGGGCATTGGAGCTGTCAGCGCTCTTCAAAGCTGTACGCTAATGAGCGCGCCCTCTGCTTTACGATATTGGTGGGATTACTTCTCGACCAGGATTTTCGGGTTGGCACTGCCCCAGACGGTGTAGAGGTCGGCCAGTAGCGCACCGTTGATCTCTTCGACTTCAGCCTGGCTGACTTCGCTTGCGCCTTGTTTGCCAAATAACACCACTTCATCACCCGCCTTGACGTCGGGTGCCTCCGTGACATCAACCATCACTGTGTTCATCGAAACCTTGCCCACCACTGGCACACGATGACCATTGATCAACACCACGCCTTTATTGGTGAACACACGGCGATATCCATCGGAGTAACCGACCGTGATGTTGGCCAGCTTCGAATCACGTGTCAGGGTGAACGTGCGGTCGTAACCCACTGTGTTCCCGGCAGGGTAGCTATTGACCGAGGCCACATGCGACTTGAACTGCATCACGCGTTGATACTCAGTACGCGAGAGGACGGTATCGCCAAACAACGCGCCGCCCGTGCGCACCATGTCCAGGCGCGACTCGGGCACTTCCAGGGTGGCGAAGGAGTTAGCTGCGTGCAGGGTTATCTTGCTGCGGTCGAGTTGCGCGACATCCATCAGCCAGGCGGCTTGCTCATTGAAGGTAGCTAGCCCTTTACGCACATCGTCCTTATCCTCCACGGCGAAGTGGGTCATGATCGCTACCACTTCGATATTTGGCAGTTTGGTGATTGCTAGCGCGTCTTGCTTACCCAGCTTGGTGGCCATTTCAATGCCGTTACGGCTCATGCCGCTTGAGTTGAGGCCGATGTGCACCTGCAATTTGCGACCATGTTTATGTGCAAGATCGGCCGCTTGGCGGGCGAAATCGAGATTACCAACCAGTTCTTCGACGTTGTACTGCAAAGCATTTTCGAGCTCCCCCAGGGAGGCGGTGCGAACACGGATCAACTGACCTTTAAATCCGCTTTCTCGAACCACTCGCGCCTCTTCATTACTGGCGACCGCCACACACGGTACACCCAGCGCAATCACCGAAGGCATCACCAACCCTATGCCATGACCATAAGCGTCGGCCTTCAGTACCGCGCAGAGTTTCGACTTGCCAGCCAGTTCGGCTTGCAGGGTTTGGATGTTGTGCTCGAGCGCGGCCTTGTTGATTTCAATCCAGGCATTACTGATTTGAGCCGTCAGCTCGGTATTGCCGTTTGTGAGTGACAGTGGTGGCGCCGCTTGGACCTGGCTTTGCAAAAAGATCAGGCCGAGAGACAACGCTAGAGCAGTACGGGTAAAGGGCATTTGAAACTCTCCATGTAATCGGTCTTTTTTTTATTATTCCGGTACCGATTATTGGAAGGCTGTGTAAGTTACCGTTGTACGCTGGGTTCAAAGATGTAAAAACATGTAAGGAATTTGTACGCGCTCACCTAGGCCCTGTGCGATGGCATCAGGCGATTTGCCGCCAAGACCATAAAGGCGCATGAAGAAATCACTCGAGGCACGACCATCGCGCTGTTCAATGCAGTCATTCGGGGTACGCCCGTGGATGAAGGTCGACTGCGCGGAGACTGGCAAACCACGGTCGGCGAGCCTCGCAGCCCCCAGCCCCCTTTCCGGGCGACTGATACGACCCTCCGACGGTGGAGGTGTGGCAGAGAAGGGAATTCGCCCGCTTTTTCGCCCCGTCGAGCTAGCCACACCCCCATTTGAGTGTAGATCAGATGTCTGAAACCAAAATCAACGGCGCATTGATGGCTGACCAAGCACAAACTTCGGGAGCTGGATATTCCGGCCATGCCCGAGGGCATGGGCTATCTGGCCGGCTTGTACTGGGAGCTCAAACGCACCAGCGATCCGCTGACCTGGCAGGAAATGGACGCCTGGACGCGGATGATGCATCGGCAGATCGAGCCGGAAGAGGCCCGGGTGTTGATGAAGATGGACGGTATTCACTGCCAAGTGATGAATGAGCCCTAATAGTTATTGCGATATCGAGCCTGCGGCTTTTAGGTAATGTTTCAACATCACGTGGATCTGTTCTTCATAACCCGGCTCAGGTTCAGTGCTTAAATCAGGGCCAATCTCTTGCATAACCTGCGCGAATAGCGAAGCGTCGAGCGCATTGGAGCGTCGAAGCGTTTCAATGAGAGCTAAAATCGCATAGGTGGCAGCAACTCCATTGGCCTTGGCGTACAGGGGATTGTCTGCATACTCGAGGGGCATTTTTGACTATCTCTCAGCGAGGGGAGCCACCAAGCTACTACGGGGTAGTAGCGCGCTGCCACTGAGCATTCAGACAGGCTGGATGGGCGACCAGCCAAATGCTAAGGTCAGGATTCAATCAAGCGAAGGAGACGCATCGTGGCAGCAGTAAAGACCTACGTGTTTAAGCTGAAAGCAAAAAATGGAAGCGGCATGAGTAACGTGCTTCAGAACGGAACCGATGCCCGGGATGCGGAGAGAAAAATTCTGCAGAAGCATCCTGGTGCGACAGTCCTGGAAGTGAGAGAGCAGTGACAGGAAGCCCAGCGCCGCGCTGGGCTTTTTGCATCTGGCGATCAGTATCCTGTCCGCGTGCATTACCGACGCTTGCCGTGCGGCGGCGATCATGAGCCTGATCCAGTCGGCGCGCATGAATGGGCATGATCCGTACGCTTATCTGAAAGATGTGCTAACGAGACGACCGACGCAACGCGCAACCTACGTACATCAACTGCTACCACATTTGTGGTCAGAATCCCGTCTGATACAGGAAGCCGTGCCTTCAGGTATGGATGGGCAGCGCCAACCCGAAAAGTACAAAAAATCCACCACAGACTTTATTGAATCGGCGCCCGGTTCGAGCTAACCAAGGCCTGACCCGATGCGCAGCGCTGGCCACTAAATACTCAACGGCGAACTCCACGACGGCGTAAGTCAGCGCGATGGCGGCCGTCTGCGCGACGATGCTTCTGTGGGGATCCAGGAATGGTGGGATAAACGCCGTGAATAGCAGCAGTGCCTTGGGGTTTGAAATGGCTGATACCAGCCCTTGGCGGAACAGTGACCAACGTCGCATGATGGTAGTGCCGGTCGTATCAAGGCTGACGGGTGCAGCCCGCCACAGCCCGAAGCCCAACCAGATCAGATAGAGCCCGCCGACAACCTTCAAGGCTATGAACCAGGTGGCCGACGCCTGGATCAGTGCGCCCAATCCCAATGCGCAAAGCGAAAGCACGACTGCAAAGCCGAGCACGCCACCGGTGATAGTGAACAGCGTTTTCCGACTCCCGTGAATAGCTCCATGGGTCAGCACCAATAATGCATTGGGCCCCGGTACTACCGCGATGCCGCAGCAGGTAAACAGATAGAGCAACCAGGTCTCAAATGGCATGATCAGATCCAGTATGTGTTGATTCAGGCCAGCATCTTGCGGATGAGCTGTCATCATGAAAAGCGCATAATTCACGTCGTAGCCATTCGATTAACGAATAGAGGTAACAGCGATGCCTGCCAGTGATTTGCAGATCGATTGGCTCAAGTGCTTCGTGGCAGTGGTGGATGCAGGTTCGCTATCTGGCGCAGCCCACGAGGTAAACAGATCGCAATCCGCCGTCAGCATGCAGATGAAGAAACTGGAGGCCGCGCTTGGGCGGCAGTTGTTGAGTCGTGGCCCGAGGCACCTACAACTGACCGCTGACGGCCAGATACTGCTGAGCTACGCCCGTCGCATGCTCGCACTGCACGCTGAGACCCAAGCCGCTTTTCACGGTGAAGAGTTAACCGGACGAATCCGCCTTGGCGTCGCGGAGGACTACGCGGCAAAGTATCTCACGCCGGTTCTGAAGCGCTTTTCGCCGCGCTACGCAGGCGTGGAAATAGAACTGACCTGTGAGCAGTCGACCACGCTTATCCCGCGTGTGCGAAGCGGCGATCTTGATCTAGCGCTGGTGTCTAGGGACTCGCCTCAAAGCGGCACATTTCTCTTCAAAGAACCCATGGTTTGGGTGGGCTCACTCCAGTTCGAACTGTGGAGGCGAGACCCGGTGCCTATCGCCGTCTACGAAAGTGAAAGCCTGGCCCGGCGTTATGCAGTGAACTCACTGACCCAACAGGGACGCGAATTCAAGGTGGTATACAACAGCTCCAGCCTGGCTGGTCAGGTGGCCGCAGTTGAGGGTGGGCTCGCTATTGCCGCGATCACTCAGTGCAGCGTGCAGGCATCGCTTCACGTCTTAAGTAGCGAGCACGGCTTAGGAAACATTGAACCTATGGAAGTCTCGATTTTACGTAGCCGAGCCTCTCGCGGGTCTAAAGCGGTCAATAGCCTTCATGCTTTCATCATCAGCGCGCTAAGACCTCAGGCGTAGTCAAATGCTATCCCTGTGATTCGCGAGCTTCGTATCTCGAACGAGACGAATGATCGTTTCGTCAGTGCGGGCAGTCAATTTGTCCGCAGGGTTGATCAGCTCACTCGGCGCGTTGCGCTACTGTGCAATCCAATACAACCACATCACGAGACGCCAGCAACGGACCCATACATTCCTTGAAGTGCTGGTGTACAGGTTCGTAGTAATGCGCATCTCTGACAATCGGTTGGACAACGTAGTCGTTACGGTCGTCCTGAGAGCGGAAGGTCACCACAATGCCTTGTGCCAGTACGCCTGGGGGAATGCGTCGGGGACGTACGATCAGCCGATCTCCGTTTTTACATCATCATATTGATATACCGAAGCACTCCAATATCGGCTGCCGTTACGTCGTTGGCGAGTCCACCCGTTTGCCAGCAGTCGTTGGGAAATCATTCGATTCATAACGCCATGACCGACGAGCAGAACCGGCCCTTCACAGGCAAGGGACTGCAGTCGTTGAGTTGCCGCGCTGGCGCGCCGCCTCGCGGCGCCGAAGGATTCGACGCCGCTCGAATAACCGCACAGCCATAAGACTCGAAAGATAAATGCCCAAGAAAACGGCGATAGTCGGGGAAATCTCCAACGACCATGAGGCAGTTGTGCTTCGCAGAAAAGCGCGTCGACGACAGCAGGCTTCAGCCCGAGCACCTCGACAGAGGTCAGCGCACGAGGCGTGCTGCTTGAAACAATCATGGTGGAGGCTGCGGCGAGTCGCAGGCTGGCGTCCGGAGCGGAATGGCGGATGATTTCGGATCGGTTGTATTGCTCGATCCAGTCTTTCATCTCGAGCATTGAGATTTTTTCGGTCGTAGCCATATTTGGCTGGCCGTGACGCATCAGGATTATTGTCTTGCTCACAGTTTGTTTTTGTCCTCGTTATTCTTAAACCAGCCATGTAGCCGATACCACGCCACAGTGTCAAAAATGGTCTGCTCCAGCACTCGAAAACTCAGGCCAAGATCTTGTTCACTCTTACGGTGATTAAAACAGGTACGGTGCTCCTCTCGTATCAATAGGCGCAATGTCGCCATGCTCAGCAAAACAGGCTTGCCGGTAAGGCGCGCGTAGACCTCCTGCACCGCCGCCAATAGGTATAGCGCGGGCAGTGGCAGTTGCCTGATAGGGGTTTTGACGCCCGCTATACGGCCCAGGACCGGTACCAACTGGCGCATGGTTAAGTTCCGACCTGCCGCGAGATAGCGTTCTCCTCGTCGTCCATGTTTGGCCGCGGCAATCTGGGCCCATGCCACATCACGGGCATCGACCACCGAGAAGGTGCCGGGGATCAGCCCGGGCAACTTGCCGTTGACGACATCCTTGACCAATTGTCCCGAAGAGGTCGGGCCCATATCGCCAGGTCCCCACATCCAGCCGGGCAGAACCATACAGGCATGCATTTGAGGATGGGTTTCAAGAAACGTCAAGACGACACGGTCAGCGAGGATCTTGCTGCGGTAGTAGTCATCCGCATCGGCTTCGGACCGCAGACATGTCTCATCGATAGAGGTGCCAGGTTCCCCGTCGAGCACGGCGATCGAAGAGGTATGGATAAACCGGCGTATCCCCGCGCGGTAGGCCTGGTGAAGCAACTCTCGCGTACCGGCGACATTGATCTTTTCGAGTGCTTCCCAGTGGCGGCCACCCTTGTAGTTATCGCGAAAGAACGCCGCCGTATGAAACACGGTATCGCAGCCTTGCAGCGCCGATGCGAACGCGTCGATATCGGCCATGTCACCCACGACCAGTTCCACACTCGGGAGGTCGTTGAACTGCTGCTCGCCTTTGTCTCTTGAACGGACGAGAGCTTTGACGGCGTAGCCACGTGCGACCAGTTCCCGCACCAGGTTGTTTCCCAGCAAGCCGGTTGCGCCAGTGACGAATGCGTTGCGCATGGGACCCGTAGTCATACATTCCATTCCAGTCGTTTCGAAGGCCTTTAGATATACCGTTGAGGCCGGTCCTGAAAAACAGCGACTACTGCATAATGGCTTTGCATATATGCAGACCAAGGAGGATGGGAGGTATGGCGTTGCAGGCAAATTGGGATGATCTTCGTCTGCTGTTGGCGGTCTCGCGGCGTGGCAGTTTTCTTCAAGCTGGCCAACTGCTAGGTATCGCGGCGTCTACCGTGTCCCGTCGCCTCACCCAACTGGAAGCTGCCCTGGGTGAGCCGCTCGTTGAGCGAGGCGTTGAA
>Ga0302216_1000169_pt1 | contig 26505 bp, 23 predicted proteins | sample II_Fen_N3_2_FD_194575 | JGI IMG/M metagenome (GOLD analysis project Ga0302216, IMG submission 194575) | Peat permafrost microbial communities from Stordalen Mire near Abisko, Sweden - II_Fen_N3_2 | ecosystem: Environmental > Terrestrial > Soil > Wetlands > Permafrost | place: Sweden: Abisko...
TTCAACATCACTGCTGATGGCGAGCTTCTCGAAAATGCGATAGCGGTAGGTGTTGACGGTCTTGGGGGACAGACACAGCTTGTCGGAGATGACCTGCACCTTCTGGCAGCCGACAATCATCAAGGCGATCTGGATTTCCCGCTCGGACAGCACGTCAAACGGCGAGTCGCTGGAGGGCTGGAAGGATTTGATCGCCAACTGCTGAGCGATCTGCGGGCTGATGTAGCGCTGGCCGGCAAATACCAGGCGAATGGCTTGTACCATCTCTGCCAGGCCTGCGCCCTTGGTCAGGTAACCCGCTGCACCCGCCTGCAGCAGGCGTGTAGGAAACGGGTCTTCTTCGCACACGGTGACCACCACGACTTTGATGTCCGGATGGCTACGCAACAATTTGGTAGTGGCACCAAGACCGCCGATCCCAGGCATCTTGACGTCCATCAACACCACATCGGGTTTCAACTCCCGAGCCTTGATCAGGGACTCCTCCCCCGATTCAGCCTGGCCGACTACTTGCAGGCCATCGATGTCAGCCAGCATTCGTGTAATGCCTGTACGAACGAGATCATGATCATCGACTACTAGCACCCTAATCAAGCAGACACCTCGCGATATGGTCTTATAGGTTGCTGAACACCTTAGCAAAAAACCAAGGTGCAGACCTAGTTGCAAGTGTCATATATATAGCGCTTGAGCGCGAAGAGCGTGCCCGTCGAACGACGAGCAGCACTATTTTCTGGGCGAAAGGTCAGGAATCCTGGGCTATAGCTTGAATTTGCCGTTCACTTTCAGGGTTGCCGAATGTTCGGCCAAGGTGGAGGTCAACCGGCTGATTGCATCCTGGTCCTCTTTGAACATCGACCGGTAGTCGCCCAGCACTTTTTCTTCGATATGACTCAGGTTATCCATTTGAGCCGGCGTGGGTGCGCCCGTTAATACGTAAAGGAGATCCACGCCTCTCTCGGCCACACGCGATAAATAATCGGCTTTCGGGGCACGCCCACCGTTTTCATATTTTCCTTGCGCGTTCGCTTCTACGCCTCCAATTTCACCAAACACTTTTTGCGACAAGCCAAGCCGCTCTCTTTCTTGCCTTAAACGCGAACCGATTCCACTCATTTGGATGTATGATCCTAAATTGGCACCCTTCAAGAGGTGATACGTTCATCCCTTGGTCAAACAAACTTGAACGGTTTTGAACTATGCCCGGAATTCGTACTGCTGCACAAGCCAAGGCTTGGCTTGAACACCAAGGTAAGTCAGTTCAAGCGTTTGCCCGGGAACACGGTGTCGACCCGGCAACCACTTATCAGGTGCTCGCCGGGCGCAAGAAAGGGCGGCGTGGAGAGGCCCATAAGGTAGCGGTCCTTCTGGGCATGAAAGAAGGCATCATCCTTGCGGAGAATGAGCCCCTGAGGCAGGAACAGGAAATATTGTCCTAAACGCAGTATGCGCTTATTAAACAGCTGTGCCTGTTTTGCGCAAATGAGTCACTTATTGGTCCACAGGTTTGGACTGACAATCGCGCTCCATGCGCCAGAAGCATGCTTCCTCACCCGCAACTTGCAAACCCTTGCGCTGATAAAGCCCTTTTGCCGGATTGGTTTTAAACACGGTCAATCGTAAAAGACCGCGACCTAGACCGCACGCCTTGAGCGCCATTTGCTCCAGTACCCAGTTGCCTGCTCCGCGCCCACGCAAAGGTTCGAGAATATGCAACTCGCGAATATACAGCGCCTGGCTATCGCGACTCAGGCTGATAAAGCCCATTACGGTGTCGTCGCTACAAATCAACCAATTCTCGCGCCCCGCCCAGGCGACGTCGAAACCATCGTTGGACCACAGCAAACCGTATTGCGCGTAGTAGTCGCGCATGGCCTCGTAGGTCAGCGTCCGGGCAAATGAGCGGTCCTGGTCAGTCGCCGCGCGCAAGTGAAACGTCATGTCATCGAACCTCTTCAGCACACAGCGCTACCGATCGGCCGGTCCAGCGCCCGGCGTCGCGATGAGCAATGACCAGTGCATCGCCCACACCCGGCGCGGCGGCAAGCACATGCCCATCGGCGGCCCAGATAGCACTGCGCCCCGCGCACGCCCAGCCGCCCGATGGGCCACCGTGATTGGCCATCAACACCACCAGGCCATGCTCGGCGGCATAGCCCTGAAGCAGCGCGCTGTCCGTTGCGTAGCCGCCTTCGCTGATCAGCACACCGGCGGCGTATACCGTGGCGCCCGCTTGTGCGGCCTGCCGTGGATGGCTGGCGTGGGAGAAGTCTGCGCAGACCGCCAGCGCAATTCGGTCATCCCCCCACTCGAGTGCAACACCGCCCTGCCCCGCGACAAACGCCACCTCTTCGCCGGGATGCAGATGCTGCTTGGTGTAAACCGCAAGCGAACCGTCCGCCCCCAGCACCAATGCGGCGATCGACACGCCAGCCCCTGGCGCCAAGCGGATCGGCATGCCCACCACGGCGGTCAAGCGCAGCGCCCGCGCCATCTCGCGCAGCGGCGTTAAAAGTGCGTCCGCGGGCGCTATCGCCAATTCACCCGCCAAGGACGGCTCATAGCCGGTCAACGACAACTCCGGAAACACCAGCAGTTGCACGCCATGCTCAGCCGCTGCGCGCATGAACGCCAGGTGCCGTTGGATATTGGCAGGCACGTCGCCCGCGATGGAAATGGATTGAGCAACCGCAAGGGTCAAGGCAGTCATGGTCGCGTCCCAGCAATCATTATCGAGTGGCAACCAGCATATCGGCACTCACCCCATAGCCGTAAGTACCTCCACGCAATAGAAATTACTGATTGAATCCACCCGTGCGCCTCTAGTAAGCTCCCACCATCATTTGGAGAAACACCATGTTGCAACTCACCCACACCCAGGTTTGCCCTGCTGCCAGCGCCTCGCGCTCGGTGTCGGCTACCCGTGTGAACGGTTTGAGTGCACGAGTCAGCTTTTATTTTGGGTATTGGTTTAGCCACTGGCGCGCCTGATACCTGAAATCGGCGCCCACTGTTCAAGGGGTCGCCTACCAGAGAAATCTAACCCCCGGTCGGCTCCCCGATCGGGGGTTTTGCTTTTTCAGCCCTGAACACTTTGTTTGATCAAGAACATTTAAAGGAATCACGACATGAACTACGCCACCTATTACCGCTACGACACCTGCACTGCATGGCGATTTAGCAAGCTCCGCTCGGGACAGCCTGCCGCCTCCGATCGGTCACCTATCGGTGGCAAGCCAGCACACGTAGCCACTACGGCCAATTGTCGAACACCCCAGTAGGGCAGAGCGCGCGGGAATCGCCCGCCGCTTGCCCAGGAAGCCTTGAAGATGAACTCCTCCGTCGCCGCTTTGCCCGTTTCTGCCCTGACCAGCGCCAATGAAGCACTGACCTTGCGCTTGCCCAGCGCCCTTGAGCTCAAGCACCAGTTGCCTCTCAGCCCATTCCTCAATGAACAAATCCACGCCCATCGCCAAGCCGTGCGCGCCATCCTCAATGGCGAAGATTCACGTTTGCTGGTGATCGTCGGCCCGTGTTCGATCCACGACTCGGAATCGGCCATGGAGTACGCACGCAATCTGAAGAAACTGGCGTTGGAAGTCAGCGACCAGATGCTGCTGGTGATCCGCGCCTACGTCGAAAAACCGCGTACCACCATCGGCTGGAAAGGTCTGGCCTACGACCCGCACCTGGATGGCAGCGATGACATGGCCGCAGGCCTGCGCCTGTCCCGCGAACTGATGCGCGAAATGCTGCGCCTGGGCCTGCCAGTCGCCACCGAGCTGCTGCAACCCATGGCCGCCGGCTACTTTGAAGACCTGCTCAGTTGGGTCGCCATCGGTGCGCGCACCACCGAGTCGCAGATCCACCGCGAAATGGCCAGCGGCCTGGGCATGCCCGTCGGCTTCAAGAACGGCACCGACGGCGGTGTCGCCATTGCCTGCGATGCGATGCGCTCGGCGTCCCACCCGCACCGACACTTCGGCGTCGACAGCCAGGGCCACCCAGCGATCATCCAGACCCCGGGCAACCCCGACACTCACCTGGTGCTGCGCGGCGGTCACCGCGGGCCGAACTACGATGCGCAGAGCGTGGCCCAGGTGAAACAAGACCTGGCCAAGTCCAAGGTAGCCGCGCGGATCATGGTCGATTGCAGCCATGCCAACAGCGGCAAAGACCCGCTGCGTCAGCCGGCGGTGTTCAATGAGGTGCTGGAACAACGCCTGCAGGGCGACACTTCGCTGATCGGCATGATGCTCGAAAGCCACGTGTTCGAAGGTTGCCAGCCATTGGGCCCGGCGATGAAATACGGTGTGTCGGTGACCGATGGTTGCCTCGGCTGGGACAGCACCGAGCAGCTATTGCGCAGTGCAGCTAAGCGCTTGCGCGAACACGCCATCGGCTGAGCAATGGAAGCTGGCTTGCCTGCAACGCACGGGCAAGCCAGGCGGCCGCAACGACCCGCCGTCTGGCCATTCGTGATTTGCGGTAAAGAGTCCTTTTCGGATTTGACGGTTTTTCCGAAGGAACGACGGGCGGATACTCGACTCCATTGTTCACCCCCCTTCAGGAGTTACTGATGTCTATCCCCACGCACAACGTCCCGGCCTTCGGCCTCGGCACCTTCCGCCTGCAAGGCCAGGTGGTGATCGACTCCGTGAGCACCGGCCTGGAACTGGGCTACCGCGTCATCGACACCGCACAGATCTACGACAATGAAGCCGACGTCGGCCAAGCGATCGCCGCCAGCGGTGTGCCGCGTGACGAGCTGTTTATCACCAGCAAGATCTGGATCGCCAATTTCGCCGAAGGCCAACTGATACCAAGTCTCAGAGAAAGCCTGCGCAAGCTCAGGACCGACTACCTGGACCTGACCCTGATCCACTGGCCATCGCCGGAAGACCAGGTGCCCGTCGCCGTATTCATGGGCCAGTTGTTGGAAGCCAAGCGCCTGGGCCTGACCCGTCAGATCGGCGTTTCCAACTTCACTGTCGATCTGATGCAGCAGGCGATTGCTGCGGTAGGCGCGGACAACATCGCCACCAACCAGATCGAGCTGCACCCCTACCTGCAAAACCAGAAGGTGGTGGATTTCGCCACCGCCCATGGCGTCCAGATCACCTCGTACATGACCCTGGCCTACGGCGAGGTGCTGAAAGACCCGGTGATTCAACAGATCGCCGAACGCCATCAAGCCACCCCGGCGCAAGTGGCCCTGGCGTGGGCCATGCAATTGGGCTACGCGGTGATCCCATCGTCCACCCGACGCGCCAACCTGGAAAGCAACCTCAAGGCCCTGCATCTGACCTTGAGCGCTGCCGACATGGCGCAAATCGCCGGGCTGGAACGGGGCCATCGCCTGACCAGCCCCAAAGGTATCGCACCGAAGTGGGACTAAACCCCAGCCACCGGCATGCGCGATAACTCCCGCAGCCATGGCAATACCCGCAGGCCAGTGGTGGCCTCGGGTGGGTCGATGATGTCCATGAAGTGTTCAAGATTGACGTTATCCGGTACGCCGGGCAAGCGGACCAGTACCTGCGGTGTCGAGCCGACGGGTACGTCCAAGTCCAGATGATCATAGACCAGCACGTGGCGCACCTGGGCCTGCGGCCCACCGGCATGGGCCGCCAACCCTGCATTGACGATCAGCACATCAAAGGGTTCAGCCGGGATCGCCGTGAGGATCTGTACCTCCTCAAAAGTTTGCACCGGCACAATCCGGTGATACCCCAACCGGTTGAGCATTTTTTCGATATACAGCCGTTGCAGGTGCTGTTCATCGGCAATCAGGATGGTCAGTGCTTTGTTCGGCATGGCAAACCCCTGGCAGGCAGTGCTCGTTGAGTGAGAGCGGCCCATTTTCCAGACATATCCCGCAGACAAAATCAGGCATGTTCCCCCTTCGTGTAGGAGTTGTCCCAAATCCACCGAATGACATCTCCCCGCGTCAAGGCTGATTGCAATAAACGCTCAGGCTGTGATGCAAATCATTGATCGCCTGGTCGACGCCCTCAACTGCCCCACCCAGCGCCTGGAGGTCGTGCCGTTCACACACGGCCTCCAAGGTTTCGCAACAGGTGATCAGCGCGTGCGCCTTGACCATCCGCGCACCGCCTTTGGCGCGGTGTGCCAGGTCATGCAACTTGGCGAAGTCGGCCTGGCGTCGCAACGACAGCAATAGCCTGTGATCGTCTTTCAGACTGTCGAGCAGCGGCATCAACAATTCGTTGAGCGCGGCGCGATCGTCCCCCGTCAGGATGATCAGCGTCCCCAGATCAAACGCCGGTTCGGCTTGCGGCTCGCATGGGCTCGCCATGCGCGGGGCCAGGGCCGATCGCAAGTCTTCGAGCCCGGTGGGCTTGAACAGGCACCCGTCCATGCCCGCCTGGCGGCAGCGCTCGGCTTCTTCGGGTTGGGCATTGGCGGTAAACCCTAGCAGCAGGCACGGCACCAGGCCTCGTTCACGCTCTTGTGTACGAATATCCCGGGCCAATGTGTAACCGTTCTTCAGGGGCATATTGCAGTCGGTTATCACACCATCGAAGTGCCCGGCCTGCCACAGCGCCAGCCCCTGAACACCGTCCTCCGCCGTGGTGATGCTATGCCCCAGGAAGCTCAATTGCCGAGCCAGCAGCAAACGGTTGGCCGGGTAGTCATCCACCACCAGGATACTCAACGCGCGCGTCGGCGGGCTGTGCGGCACAGGTGCCGAAGCCGGCGCCGGCATCGCGGCCGCCAGGGTCAGCGCCACGCTCACGTCCACTCGGGTGCCCTGCCCCAGCACACTGCTCAGGTGCAACTGACCGCCCATCATTTCGCACAAACTGCGGCTGATCACCAGTCCCAGTCCTGAACCGCTGCGGGCCGACTGCTCAGCGTTGCTGCCCTGGATAAACGGGTTGAACAGCCGCTGCTGATCCTGAACACTGATTCCCATGCCCGTGTCTTGCACCCACAACCTGAGCAGCAGTCGATCCTCTGTAACGTCCCCCTGGGCGCCCAGCTGTACCTGGCCTTTGCTGGTGAACTTGATGGCATTGCTGAGCAGGTTCGAGACCACCTGCTTGAAGCGCAGCGGATCGATCAGCACCGGGCGATCAAGCGCCGGATCGAGCGTCACGCGCAGCGCCAACCCCTTGGCTCGCGCGAGTCCTTCAAATACCCGCACCACCGAGGCCAGCAGCTCATGCAGGTTGGCCGGCTCCTGGGCCAGGGACAAGTGCCCGGATTCGATCCGTGCGATATCCAGAATATCGCCGATCAATTCCAGCATGCCGCGCGATGCCACCGACGCCACCTCCAGCGCATCGCGATCCGCCCGACCTTGCTCGGCGCTTTTGAGCGCCAACTCGATCATGCCGATCACCGCGTTCATCGGCGTCCGGATCTCGTGGCTCATAGTGGCCAGGAACGTCGTCTTGGCGCGGTTGGCGGCGTCGGCATCGTCCTTGGCTTCCTGCAACTGGCCCAGCAAACGGTGGCGTTCACTCACATCCACCCAGCCGGCAATCATGCCCACGACCTTCTCGTCGCCGTCGCGGTACGGCAGCATCCAGTGGTAAATCGTGAGAACTTCGCCCCCCGGCACCCTGAGGATTCGGTCATGAATCTGCGGCTCGCCCCGCGCCATCAACTTCAGGTAGTCGTCATGGTACGACTGGGCTTGCGGCGGGTTGCCGGTGTCGGTTTCCACCACAGTCTTGCCGATTACGTCTTCCAGCTTGAAACCGAATACGTCGAGGTAGGCATTGTTACAGGCCATCAACCGCCCCTGGCGATCGCGCACGTAAATCGGGTGAGGCGTGCCGTCGATCAACACGCTCATAAAGCGCATCTGATCGCTCAACGCGCGCTCGGCCTGGGCGCGCTTGCGAATCAGGCTGCGCAGGTAAAAGGCCCAGCACAGGGTAATCAACAACAGCACCGCGGCGAGACTGAAGCCCTGGATGATTGCGTTGCGATGGCGCAGCCAGTAGCTGTCTTCAATGATGATCTCGCTGCGCCAGTGATTGGTCAGCTCATCCAGCTCTTCAGGCGTGATACTCAACAACGCCTTGTCGAGGATCGAATACAACTCCAACTGGCTGCGGTTGACGCCAAACGTGATCCGCGCCGGCTCCGTGCCGACGGTGCTGGTCATACGCAAGCGGTCACGGTAATGACGCGCGATCATATAGCGCGCACTGATGAGCGAAATCACGGTCGCATCGGCCCCGCCATTGGCCACTAACTCCATGGCCGCCTCAGGGTTCGCGCTGTCGACAAACTCAATGCCGGGATAATCCCGCGCGATTTGCTCACCCAGGCTGTTGCTGCGAATGAACGCCAGGCGCTTTCCGGGCAAGTCTTCCAGGGTCACCAGCCGCTCGTCTTCGGCGCGAACCACCAACACATACGGGCTGGACAGGTAAGGCCGGGTGAAGCGCAGCTTCTCGGTCCGCTCCACGCTGGGGGTAATCACCGCCAGCATGTCCGCCTGGCCAGCATTGACCTCGTCAATTTGTCGAGGCAGCGAACTGCCCTTCACCACATCAAACTTCAGGCCCGTGCGCAAGCTGATCCGCGACAGCACCTCGGAGCTCAACCCTTCGAATTGCCCTTGCTCATTGAAAAACGACAGCGGCACGTACTTGTCGAGCACCGCCACTTTCACACGCGGGTGTTTCTCCAGCCAGCGCTGCTCGCTGTCACTCAGGCGCAGCCGCTCCGCTTCCATGTAACCGCTGCCGCCAGCACTCCAGCGGCGCAGAATATCGATCTGCTGGTTGAACGGCACGGTGGCCAACGCTGTGTTGACGATGTTACGCAGGCGAACATTATCCTTGGTGAATGCGAACCCGAAAGGGTTGACCTCCAGGCCGGAAAAATCTGCCACGCGCACGTTATTGAGGTGGTTCTTGTTGATCAGGTACCGGGTGCTGATGGCATCACCCAGGTAGACATCGGCCCGGCCGAACGCCACCGCACCGATGGCTTCGAAGGTCGAGGCAAATAGCTGCAACTGCGCGTGGGGGTAGAACTGCTGCACGGCATCGGGCTGCATGTAGTGATACAGCATGGCCACGCGCTTGCCGGCCAAGTCTGCGCTCAGGGCCTGGGTGTCGCCGATACGGGTGACCAGGGTGGGTTGATCGTTGGCGTAAGAACGCGACAGCACCAACTGCGGGTCCGCGGCTTCATAGCCGTTGGCCGAGCCAACGAAATCCACCGCGCCCTGCTTGAGCGCTTCAATCACTTCATCGCGGGTTTGGTAGCGCCGCACCTCGACGGTGACATTCAACGCCTGCGCCACCAGCGTCGCATAATCGGCGGTAATGCCTTCAAGCTCGTCGTTGTTGTTGCTCAGGTCGAATGGCGCATAATCCGGCGCCGACACCCCCATCACCAACGTGCGCCGCTCACGTAGCCAGCGCCAGTCGGTTTCGTCCAGCATCAGGCTGGCGTTTTCGAGCTGAGAGTGCCCCAACAAGCGCAGTGCGTGTGACTCATCGACGGCCGCTGCGATCATAGGCAACAGGCCCATCAATAAGATCGCGGCGAACCGCTTAAACGCAGTGGCGGTCATTTCAGATCAGATGATTGCGCTGGGCGAACTTGGATAAATGCACTACCGACGACATGCGTAACTTCTCCTTGAGGCGAGTTTTGTAAGTGCTGATGGTTTTGTGGCTCAGCAACATGTCTTCGGCGATTTCCTTGTTGCCCAGGCCCAGGGCAAGTTTCTGCAGCACCGTCAACTCGCGATCCGAGAGGGCTTCCACCAACTCGCACTCGGTCGTTTGCAAATCATCGCGGCGCACCGAACTGGTGGGCAGGCTGGGAAAGCAGCTGTAGTTGGACATCACGGCCTTGATTGCTTTTTGCAGCTCGTCCAGCTCACCGGTCTTGGCGACAAACCCCATGGCGCCCGCACGCATGCAACGGGTCGAAAAAAACACCGCCAAATAAGATGTAAGCACCAGGATCTTGCATGGCAGGCCCAAGGCCTTGATCCGACTGATGACCTCCAGGCCACCCAACTTGGGCATCGCCAGGTCGAGAATCACCAGGTCCGGGCGCCCTTCCCGGGCCTTCTGCACGGCATCCGCACCATTACCGGCTTCATCGATTTCAGTAAAACCTTCCTGTTTCAACAGAAATTTGACAGTGGCGCGGATAAACGGGTGGTCATCCACTATTAACGCTTTGCTCATAAAAACCCCTGACAGGACAAAGTACGCTGACACATCACACGGAACCCAGCCACCTGTGAGAATTGACAGTTCCGACGAACGGTACTACCCCTCAGATCGCCAGAAGGCGGGTGCCTGGTCCCTTCCTTTGAAAATCACCACGAACACTTGAAGCCATATCATTGCTGCCGCAAAGCCGCAGCGATCAACCTTAGCAATGGGGTGATGTTTCTTGTGAAGGGATAATCCTGACTGCGTGTAGGACTTTTCCTCACTAGAGCATAGCCAACTCTTGGTAGGGCTAGGCTCGGCAAGGGTCGATCAGTCGGTGGTACTTGGGCTCCAGAAGGCCTGCACCACCAGACTCGAGGTGGAAATACGCGCCACCAGGGCGTCCAGCTCGTCACCGTCCACCGACGTGGCGACCAGGGTCGCTTCGATCTCCACTTCTTCACTGCCAAACGGTCGCACATCGACATCACTGGCCGGGTAGTTGCTACGCGCCAGCTCCGCTTCCAGCAACACCATGACCGCCTGTTGCTGGCTGCGCTGTGCAATCACATAGAGGATGTTGGTCACCTCCGCCGACACCACATCCAGCGGCTGGCGGTTGATGTTATTGACGATCGGCCGCAGCAGCGTGTTGGCCGCCAGCACAAACAGCGTGCCCAGCAGCGCTTCGAGGATCAGGTCGGCACCGGCACAGGCGCCCACCGCCGCCGAGGCCCAGAGGGTGGCGGCGGTGTTGAGCCCGCGCACATTGCCTTCTTCGCGCATGATCACGCCCGCCCCCAGAAAGCCGATGCCCGACACCACATACGCGACCACCCGCACCGCGCCTTCCGCGCCGCCCAGGCGGTTGGCCATGTCGACGAAAATCGCCGCGCCGACTGCGACCAGCACGTTGGTGCGCAAGCCCGCCGTGCGCTGGCGGTACTGGCGCTCGAAGCCGATCAAGCCACCGAGGATAAACGCCGCAGTAAGGCTGACCACGGTATCGATCAGGGAGTCGAGGTTGATGTTGTTGATTGCCTGCATAAAAAACTCCATGAATGCTGCGGCAAATTGAAACCACCCCTGGACCCGCCGGGAGCCGGGTCCAGGTGCGTTTGATACAGCGTGTTATTGCCAGCCAAACTTACGGATGTAGTAGCCCTTCACCGCCTGGGTCAACGCCATGTACCCCAACAGAATCACCGGCAGGAACACAAAGTACAGCGACGGCAGCGCCTGCAGTTTGAAGTAGTGCGCCAGCGGTCCCATCGGCAGGAAAATCCCCACGGCCATGATCACCCCCGTCATCACCATCAACGGCATTGCCGCACGGCTTTGCAGGAATGGGATTTTCGGGGTGCGGATCATGTGCACGATCAGCGTCTGGGTCAGCAGCCCCACCACGAACCAGCCCGACTGGAACAGGGTCTGGTGGTCCGGCGTGTTGGCATCGAACACATACCACATGAGTGCGAACGTGGTGATGTCGAAGATCGAACTGATCGGCCCGAAGAACACCATGAAACGGCCCACATCCCCCGGTTGCCAGCGTTGCGGCTTGGCGAGCATTTCCTCATCGACGTGATCGAATGGAATCGCGATCTGCGAAATGTCGTACAACAGGTTTTGCACCAGCAGGTGCATGGGCAGCATCGGCAGGAACGGAATGAACGCACTGGCGACCAACACCGAAAACACGTTGCCGAAGTTGGAGCTGGCGGTCATTTTGATGTACTTGAGCATGTTGGCGAAGGTGCGTCGGCCTTCGAGCACGCCCTCCTCCAGGATCATCAGGCTCTTTTCCAACAGGATGATGTCAGCCGCTTCCTTGGCGATGTCCACCGCGCTGTCCACTGAAATACCGATATCGGCAGCGCGCAGCGCCGGTGCGTCGTTGATCCCGTCGCCCATGAAGCCCACCACATGGCCGTTGGCCTTGAGCAGGCGCACGATGCGCTCCTTGTGCGACGGCGTCAGCCTGGCGAACACGTTGGTGGTTTCCACGGCCTTGGCCAACTCAGCGTCGGTCATGTCCTCGATGTCGTTGCCCATCAGCAGGCCTTGCTGCTCCAGGCCCACTTCGCGGCAGATCTTGGCGGTGACCAGTTCGTTATCGCCCGTCAGCACTTTGACGGCCACGCCGTGGGCTTTCAGGGCCTTGAGGGCAGGCGCCGTGCTTTCCTTCGGTGGATCAAGAAAGGCCACGTAACCGATCAGGGTCAGGTTGTTTTCATCCGCCAGGCTGTAGGTATCGCGCCCGTATAACATCGGCTGCGCGGCGACCGCGACCACCCGCAAGCCTTCTTCGTTGAATGCCGCGGTCACTTGGCGGATGCGCGCCAGCAACTCATCGGTCAGCGCTTCATTGGTGTCGCCGTGGCGCACCCGGTCGCACACCGACAGAATCTCCTCTACCGCGCCTTTACAGATCAACAGGTGCGGCTGGCCTTGCTCGGCCACCACCACCGACATCCGGCGACGGTTGAAGTCGAACGGAATCTCATCAACCTTCTGGAACGCGGTGGCGACTTTCAGCTCGCGATGCACCTCCACATGCTCCAGCACCGCCACGTCCAGCAGGTTTTTCAGGCCGGTCTGGTAGTAACTGTTGAGGTAGGCCATTTCCAGCACGTCGTCGGACTCTTCGCCCCATACGTCCACATGGCGCGCCAGGAAAATCTTGTCCTGGGTCAGCGTGCCGGTCTTGTCGGTACACAGCACGTCCATCGCGCCGAAGTTCTGGATCGCGTCCAGGCGCTTGACGATGACCTTCTTGCGCGACAGAAACACTGCGCCCTTGGCCAACGTCGAAGTGACGATCATCGGCAGCATTTCCGGAGTGAGGCCCACGGCAATCGACAGCGCGAACAGCAGCGCCTCGGTCCAGTCGCCCTTGGTGAAACCGTTGATGAACAGCACCAGCGGCGCCATCACGAACATGAAGCGGATCAGCAGCCAGCTGACTTTGTTGACGCCATGCTGGAACGAGGTGGTCGCACGGTCAGTGGCGGTGACGCGCTGGGCCAACGCGCCGAAATAGGTGCTGTTGCCGGTGGTCAGAATCACCGCCGTCGCCGCGCCGGACACCACGTTGGTGCCCATGAACAGGATGTTTTCCAGGTCCAGCGGGTTGCGCGTCTTGGCGTCCTGCTGCTGGGCGAACTTCTCCACCGGCATCGATTCGCCGGTCATCGCCGCCTGGCTGACGAACAGGTCCTTGGCGTTGAGCACGCGGCAGTCGGCGGGGATCATGTCGCCGGCCGACAGCACGACCAGGTCGCCCGGCACCAACTGCTTGATCGGCAGTTCGATGGGTTTGGCTGCCTCGCGACGCAACACCGTCGCGGTGTTGCTTACCATGGCCTTGAGCGCGTCGGCAGCCTTGTTCGACTTGGCCTCCTGCCAGAACCGCAGCAGAGTCGACAGCACCACCATGGAAAAAATCACCGTGGCGGCCTTCATGTCTTCGGTCAGCCAGGAGATTACTGCCAGCAAGGTCAGCAGCAGGTTGAAGGGGTTTTTGTAGCAATGCCACAGGTGGACCCACCAGGGCAGCGGCTGCTCATGCTCGACTTCGTTGAGGCCGTATTGCTCCCGTAGCGCGTCGGCTTCCTGGGCGTTCAAGCCTTCGGCATGACTGCTCAGGGTACCCAGCAATTGCTCCGCGCTGCTGTTGGCGGCGACCACCAGGGTCTGCGCCAGGGTCGGCGGGACTTCGCGGCTGACGCTGGCGTCGGTGACGCTGTCGAGCAGTGCCAGGCGACGGAAATGCCGGGCAATATGCCGGGTTCGCAGGAAGCCGGCGAAGAACTCTTTCAACAGAGTGAAGTTCATGGTGTTACTCCTGCGCGAGGAAACCGTCGTGCAGGTACGGCCAACGGCACTGCGCCCGATTAAGAAGGCACAGCCAGCCTGGCCCGCCCGCCGCAAAAAGGCAGGCGCGTCCGTAGCAGCCTGAGGTGAATCAGGTGCTGGTCAGCGTCGATGAGAGGGGATCAAGACAGGCGCCAGAACTGGTCGCTGCCGGGATGCCGCTTCTCGCTGTTTGGCGAGACAACGGCATCGAAAAAATGCGCGTTACCTTGCCAAGTCTGTGCCGGTTACCGAAACCGGCCGACGACTGTCACTTGAACAAGTACCCACTGAGGGTCTCCGCTATTGATGAAAACGCGCGAAGCTTACGCCCCGATTACAGGAGAGTAAACCGCAGGAAAGTACCTACATGATGAATAGGAGAATTCTTCAGGATGGGTTCAGAAACACCTATCTTGAAGCCCTCCGAAGCTTAAATGTGGGAGGGAGCAAGTCGAGTCGTCGCACCGCCCCTCCCACAGGTCGAATGGGTATATCCGCAACTAAGGTGCAACGGGTCGATCTCGCGGCACCCGGACCAGGTAATCATCCACCTGCCCACCCGCCAGCGCCTTGACCTGAATCGACACCGTATTGAGCTGCCGCCCCATCCTGATCCCCTCGCGAGTACGCACTGGCACATAGCCCAGTTTGGGCCAGAAGCGCTCGGCCTTGCGATTGCCAACCACCACCGTCAGGCGCAGCCACTCGGCCCCCTGCGTGACGGCCCACGCTTCGAGGTCTGCATGCAGCCGCTGCGCCAGCCCGCTGCCATGCAGGCGCGTATCCACCAGCAACAAGCCGATATGCCACACCCCGGTCGCGAGCAAATCCGCCGCGATATTCACCACGGCAACCAGTTGGTGTTCGCTATCGCGATAGCCCAGCCAATACATCCGGCTGCAACACCAGCCTGCCGGCAACTGGCCCTATAATTCCTCGCGAGCTTCGGTCGGCGTGGCCGGTTCACCGTTCACCGCCAGGAAGTAACCCGGCGACCGTTCAAAAAAAACCTGCAGCTCGGCTGCATCAGCGTCCAGCAGCTCAACCACCGCGACGCCCTCGATGGAACAGCCAGGTAACGCGTGCAAATCAACGTCCATGTTCAGCCGCCCTCAATCATCGCGCGTCAGCACTTCCAGCAATTCAATTTCAAAGCGCAAAGGGCTGTTGGGCTTGATATGCGCGCCCATCGAGCGCTCGCCATACGCCAGGTGCGCCGGCACGAACAATGTGCGCACGCCGCCGACTTGCATGCCCATTAACCCCTGATCCCAACCCTTGATCACGCGGCCCGTTCCAATCACACACTGAAACGGCTTGCCCCGCTCCCAAGACGAATCGAACACCGTGCCGTCTTCCAGGGTGCCGGTGTATTGGGTGGTGATCAACGCACCCTTGACCACGGCCTTGCCGGTGCCTGGGCGGATGTCGGTGATCTGGAGTTGCTCGTCGCTCATGGGGGGACTCTCGTTGACTGCGCAAAGGCTGGGGTTTTCCCAGAATCAACGGGGTTTGGCAAGTGTAGGAAGCGTCGGATCAATGACATTTCTCTTTAACCTGCAGGGCGTTTCCGCCGGCTCGGCAGCACCTCGCGCACAGGCGCTATTTTGAGATCGCACTCGGTGAACATAATCGGGGGGGGGGGGCGATAAATTGAATGCTGGAGTACATGCACCCCGTTCGTACAGCAAGAGTCTCCATTGGTGGGGGGGAGCAAGTCCCATTATCGTCGTTCGTCATACATCGCCCCAGTTGATTGACTCGCACCTACGAAAGACCGCGAACCACCCTAATCGAAAATCACATTCTGCTTATTTCCTGTCTCGAGTATTCAAGCTCAACCTATAGAACACCAATCAGCACTGAATAGGGAAAACAGAATGACCATAGGATCTGACTTCAACTATCCCGCGGATATAGCGCAACAGCATCAACGAGGCAAGCGATCCGCCACTAATCACTGGAAAGCTAGATTCCCTAACCCGCCAGACTTATGCTTTGACTATCGCACCCTAGTAGAACAAAAAAATGGAGTCGCCATAGCGACTGAAACCAATCATAAAATCGGCATCATAGGTGCTGGCATTACAGGTTTGACGAGCGCACGGGAACTACATAGATGTGGTTTCACAAACATAACTTTACTCGAAAAATCAACGCGCATTGGTGGCAGACATTTCACAGCGCTCGGGAGCAATAACACCAGCACTGTTGGCAGGCCGCCTTTTGAAATGGGGGCAATGAGGATGCCTTTTTTCAACAAATCAAATGAGTCACCCAAAGACGGGCGCTCACTCATGGCCTATTACGCTAGCGAATTTAATCTGACTCACTCAAACTTTCCAAACCCTGGCAGCCCTACGGTTCGTTCAACTGGAATATATCTGCGGGAAGGCAGCATAGATGGAAACAGCCAGCCAACAATGCTGATCTGGAAAAATATCGACGGAAAAACGCCGCCGCCTGGCGATACCCTAGGAGCAGTTTTTGCAAAATGGAAAACATTCGCCGAACGTATGACCACGAAAGTCAGCGAGTACTATGGTACTGAGCACTGGGAAAGTATGTGGTCAGCCATAGTTAAAAAATACGAAGGCATTTCATTTCGTGATTTAGTTAAAATGCCAACCATAGATAGGTGGTATCAAAGTGACCCTGGTCATTTCGGCGGCATGGGCATGACTGCAAATGAGTCTGCCGTTTTTTACTCCATCGGAATTGGAGATGGCAGTTGGGGAGCATTCTATGACGTCTGCTCGCTTTACCCACTACGCACAGCTATATTTGGATTCAGCAGTCACCTACAGTTGATCCATGGACGAGTAAATGCGGATGGTGTCCCCATAGCCTCACCGTATTTGAACGCAATAGAAACCGTGGATTCGAAAGGGCTTAAATTCAACAAGCCAAATTACATTGGACTTGGCGCCTTGGCGGAATCTCTGCTTTTCATAAAGCCAAATGAGACCCGCGAATCATTATACGAGCATTTGGTTAATCGCGAATCTGGATTGATCACCAACAGTTCAGTAACAAAACTAAAAAAGCTTACAAATGGGAAAATACGAGTACATTATGACTGGAACATTTCACAGCCAGAAATGACGGAGAAGCATTTCATCGACTTTGACTCCGTGATAGTGACACTCCCATCCTGGCTGATAGAGACACAAATTTTACTTGAGGGATTTAATCATGAAATACTTCCTTTCGAAATAATAGCAGCCTATAAAACTGCTCACTGGGAAACTAGCTGCAAGGTATACGCCCCACTAAAAAAAACCTTTCTCTCAAACAACAACGGCATTCCTCAAGCCATAGTAACTGACAGTTTCATACATGACGTTTACACCTATCGCTACAATGACAATAGCGCTTATGATTGCATCCTACTCAGCTATACATGGGAAGACGACGCAACAAAACTATCGCTATTCAGCGACAATGAACTTGTCGACAGATGCATAGAAGAACTCGACAGAATCCTCTTAAAGTCAACAAACATAAGGCAAAAAATATCCCCCTATATAGGACGGAAACAAGCAGTCGTTCAACGATGGATGAATGACAAAAACTCGCTTGGCTGTGCGAAGCTTTACCGGCCAGGCACCTATTATGACGCTGTGAGCCTGATGAAATACAACAGAGATTTTTCTCACAAGTCGGGGCTTTATCTTTCCGGCGAGTCTTTCTCTGTGGATGCAGGCTGGACTGAACCCTGCTTCAGGGGCGCCATTGATGCAGTGATCAATATCTGCAGTAAAACCCACTCAAAATTTAATGGCGGCTTTAGCATGCAAGACTACCCTGAATTTCAAATCGAAAACTAACAAATCCAGAGAGATGGACTACAACACAACAAGAATCATCTGACTTCCAATTAAACATTTTATCGCCTCTTATAAACATTCAACCACACCGGTTGCATAACAATAAGAGGTCACATCCATGAGCGAACCAACAAGCCCCGCCCGCATCGCAGTCATTCAACTTGATCCTCAGGTTGGCATGGCCAATCGAGCCGATAATCTGCGTCAAAGTCTTGCCCTCGCCACCGAAGCCGCAAACGGCGGTGCCACTCTGATCGTGCTGCCTGAGCTTTCCAATTGCGGATATTTTTTCAGCAGTCGTCAGGATGCCTTTGATCACGCCGAGGCGGTTCCAGACGGTGTCAGTGTGCGGGCGTGGATAGACTTTGCCTGCAGCCATCAGGTGTACCTGGTGGCCGGTCTGAGCGAGATAGACAATCGCCAGTTATTCAATACAGCCGTGCTGCTCGGCCCCAGCGGGTTTATCGGCAAGTACCGCAAAGCTCATTTGTGGAATTTAGAAAAGCTTTGGTTCACTCCTGGCGATACAGGCTTCCCTGTGTTTGAAACGCCGATCGGACGCATCGGTCTGCTGATCTGTTGGGACATTTGGTTCCCAGAGGTGCCGCGCATTCTCAGCCAGCAAGGCGCCGATATCATTTGTAGCCTGAACAACTGGGTGTGGACACCTCCGCCGCTGTTCGATGAGGCAGGCAAATGCATGGCGTCATACCTGACGATGACCGCCGCCCATGTAAACAACGTGTTCATCGCTGCCGCCAGCCGCATTGGCGAAGAACGGGGTGCCCATTACCTCGGATGTTCGTTAATTGCCGGGACCAATGGCTGGCCAATCGGCGCTGTGGCTTCGGCCAACCACCAGGAAATTCTGTTTGCCGACGTCGATATCACCAGCGCCCGTAGCGCACCAATCTGGAACAACCTTAACGATCTGCATCGCGACCGACGCAACGATCTCTACGATCAGATGCTCGGATATTCGCAACATCCTGCTCTACCGCGCTAACCAGAGGGCAAATCATGGAAACTCTATTTGCCAAGACATCACCTCTGCGCTCCCGCGCTGATATCACGGTTCTGATACTTGGGTTTATCAGCATATTGCTGGTGCTTTGGGTTGTAATTAGTCATCGAGGTTCCTGGCCGGGATATAGCGAGATGGTTGCGAGCCTGCCTAGTTCGAGCGCCTGGTTGCGCTGGGTGCTGGGGGATATCAGCGAAGTTGCCTTTTATAAACATGAGCTTGCTTCTCTCGGCCTGCTAGGCGGTGCATACATGGCCTGGTGGGCTAGCAAGCGCGGAAAATCGTGGCAAGGCTTTTCCATTTCCTACGGAACAGGATTGTGGCCTTGGCTCGTGACCAGTTCGTTGTTGGGGCTGGTACTGAGCAACTTGCTGTGGGGTTGGACCGTAACTGCCGAAACATGGCAACCAACATTCGCAGCATTCGTTTCACTGCCGGCGGCGATGGTGCTGATGTTCGGCGGCGGTTGGAAGGTAACGCTCAACGGTGCAGTGCTGGGGGCGTTGCTGGTGACGCCAATGTGCTTGTTGATCGTGAACTTCGTTTGCGCACCGTTCGGGTTGCCTGCGGTGATCGGCAATGTGCTCGGTATGGCCGCTGGTAGCATCATCGCGTTTGAAACTTGTCGTCGGCTGCCCTCGCTGGTACGTTCGGACTACATAGCACCAGTCAAACCAATGCCTGCCAAACCGCCCACCTACGGTGTGGTCTGGAGCCTGCGTCGGGTGCTGGCGGACTTTTCAGAAGCACCTTTTTTTGGGAATGAACTCGCTAGTCTTGGGCTACTGGCAGGTGTGTTACTGGCGTATGTTCTGAATCCCATCAGTCCGGCTTATGGATCAGGCTTGCTTATAAACCTTATAGGCGCGCAGGCATTGACGTCAGCAATCGGTGTGGTGATCTGGCGACATCAGTGGATCAAAAAGGGCTGGTATCCGACCTATGTTCCATTGGTGTCAGTGGTTCCTGCAGCCGTGTTGACCTATGGAGGTAGCTGGATGGTTATGGGCTCTAGTGCACTCTTGGGGGCATTGATCGCACCGCCGTTAGCCTGCGCAATTGCAGGGCGGTTGCCCGCACACTTTCATCCTTACATAGGCAATGTGATCGCAATGGCGATGAGCACGCTATTGGTGGTACCGCTGGTGGGCTGGTTAGCCTCAGAGTAAAGATTTTTCCCATACTACATTCCTCATGTAGCGTGGGAACAATCAAAAAACTCTCCCTCATAATCATTGCCAAAACCTACTTCCCCCTCCCGCACTCAAATCATTCCGGTACCGCATTTGGTGAACATGGCCAGTGTGATGGTCGACCGTTCGCCGGAGTGCATACAACCGCGCTGAACCAAGGGCACGCGTTGTGGTGAAGGGCGATTGCTTCACCACAACAAAAGCAATCACTGCCTCAAAACTCAAGGCCCGACAGCAAGGTTTTGTCGCGAGAGAGCAGACCTAATTTCTGCAGCCCGTCATTGATGGCACCGACGACGCCCACATCTTTGGGGCGGGGTTTCCCATCGACCACACCCTTAAACGCCGTCAAAAATTCCGCCCGGCCTGAATCGACCCGATCGAACTTGCTGTCCTTGGATGATGTACGGCCTTGGGCAGTATTAATCTCTTGCCCAGGATAAGCGTTAAACTCAGACTTTTTCATTGTCGGCTTCCCTCTTCAACAATGTGTAGGACACACGCAACAGATTAAGAAGGTCGCGGCACCTTGCCTGGCAGAGTTCCCAGGTCTGTACCAGTCGCTTGGTGTCGTCCTCACAACCAATGCCAAAACCGGCTCCAAAACCCGCGCCCCAAGTCATTCTTGCAACCCGCATATTGCTGCGCATACAACTGCGAACGGGCCTGCACCTTGCTGGCCACGGGAGGTAGCCAGGCTTTGCCGGCGTAGGTGCGCTGGCGATAGCCGCCCCAGCCTTCGTGGTAATTCAGGTATTGGCCGTAGGCGTCGTACTTGTACACGCCGTTGAGGGTGTAGGTCTTGTCCATGTACCAACCGACGAAGTCGATGGCGTCGTCGAAGTCCTGGCGACTGGCACCGCTGCGGCCGGTGCTTTTACGGTAGTCGTTCCACACTTCATCCTTGGCCTGGGCGTAGCCGGCGGCGGTGGAGACGCGGCCCCAGGGGATGATCCACAACAGGTAGTTGCGCGGGGCCTTGGCGTCCTGCCGGAAGGCCGACTCCTGGTACATGATGGCGAACGGTAACTGGATCGGCACACCCCAGCGCTTTTGGGTGACTTGGGCGGCGTCGTACCAGTCCGCCTTTTCGCGAAAGATGCCGCAGAGGTCGTTGGGCGTGCGTGGCGGCGAGGTGCCGCAGGCCGCCAGTAGAGAAGTGAGTACTAACAATCCGACGGCTTTGCCTGCGCTCAAGATGCACCTTTGCGGGATACGCTAAAAAGGCCGGCATCTTACGCCTTCAATGCGACAGGTGGAGAAACAGCATCGCCAAAGTACGCCAGGTCGCAGGGTACAGTTACTCTGCACTATCCCAGAACCTGGGTGTCGTAGTTCCCATGCGACCATTCCCCGGAGAAACCATGAGCCAGGACGTCCTCGCCAAAGAAACCAATCGCCGCCAATTGCAGCAGATCATCTCCGGGTTGTCCGACGGAGTGATCTTGGCCGAGCTCGACCAGACCATCCTCTGGGCCAACGAGGCCGCGCTGAGCATGCACGGGGTCAGCGCGGTCGAGCACCTGGGCGCCAACAATCAGGCGTATGCCGAGCGGTTCGCCTTGCGCTATCGCAATAACCACCCGCTGTTGCTGGACAGCTACCCCCTCAGCCGTGTGGCGGCCGGCGAAGAATTCAGCGACGTGGTCGTGGAAGTCACGCCCACCGGAGACGGCGAGCGCAGTTGGGTCCATCGCCTGCGCAGCCTGGTGCTGTCCGATTCACGCGGTGAACCGGAGTTGCTGGTGTTGATCCTCAGCGACGCCACCGAATGGGCGAGCGCCGAGCTGCGCTTCGAGAAGACGTTCAACGCCAACCCCGCTCCCGCCGTGATCTGCCGCCTCAGCGATCTGCGCTATATCAAGGTCAACCAGGGCTTTCTGGAGATGACCGGCTACAACCGCGACCAGGTGATCGGCCGCTCGGTGTACGAACTCGACGTACTCGAACACGCCGAGCGCAAGGACCTGGCCATCCAGCGCCTGGGCGAAGGTGCGACCATCCCGCAGATGCAGGCCGAATTGAGATTGCCCGAGGGCGGCAGCAAGTTGGTGATCGTGGCCGGCCAGCCGTTGGACATGAACGAGGAAGACTGCATGTTGTTTTCCTTCACCGACCTGGAGCCTCGGCGCAAGGCGGAAATTGCCCTGCGCCAGAGTGAGGAGCGCTTCGCCAAGTCGTTCCGCCTCACGCCCGTGCCGACCCTGGTGTACAGCGCCGCCAACCGGCAAGTGGTGGATATCAACGAAGCCTTCATGAGCATGACCGGCTACACCAGCGAAGAGCTGATCGGCAAAGCCATCGAAGACATCGACTTCATCGACAGCGCCCAGGCCTGCGCGCAGCTGTTCGCCACCCTGGAAAAAGCCGGCAACCTCGACGGGCAGGATCTGAAGGTGCGCAAGAAAGGCGATGAGGTGATCGACTGCGTGGTGTCCGCCGATACCGTAATCATCCAGGATGTACCCTGCTACCTGCTGGTATTGATGAACATCACCGAACGCAAACGCTCGGAACTGGAGCTGGTGGCGGCCATCGAGGAAGTGATGCAGGACGCCTCCTGGTTCAGCCAGACCCTGATCGAAAAACTGGCCAACGCCAAAAGCGTCAACAGCCGCAACGTGCCGGGCATTGCCTTCACCGACCTCACCGCCCGCGAGCGCGATGTACTGGGTTTGATTTGCGAAGGCCTGGCCGACAAAGAGATCGCCTCGCGCCTGAAACTGGCGCCCAACACGGTGCGCAACCATGTGGCCACGGTGTATTCCAAACTGGGGGTGCATAGCCGTAGTGCAGCGATCGTCTGGGCCCGTGAACGCGGGCTGTTCGCCAGTGAGTTGCGGCTAAAGAACAAACGCTGAGAGTGCAAATGCACTAGTAGAACTAGTGCGAATTCGCCTTATTGCATGTGGGCGTAATGCTTAACCTTCCGGAGGTGGACACAGGGTTTAGAGGCTGTGTCGTCCTACTCGACACCCGGAAGGAATTAGCATGTTTACCCTGTCTCAACTGCGAAATTGCATCGAAGAAGGCCTGTCGCCGCTGACCTGCGAATTCACCCTGTGCCGCGACGCCTCACTGACCCTCAAGGTCTTCGACGCCGAAACCGGCCGCGTCGACCTGGTAGTGACCGGGATCAGCACCAAACGGCTGCAGACCCCGCAAGAAGTGGACAAGATGGTCGAAGAATTACGCTACGAGCTGCAGAGCAACCACCTGGGCAAGCTCACCCTGGATGACTTGCCTTTAGCCTCGCACCAATGAAATAGAACACCCCACCGCCGATGATAAACGCCCCCAGCATGTAGAACATGAACGGAGCCGGCTGACTGGCCAACACTAACCCGCACAGCACCGGCCCCAGCGCGGCGCCGAGGTTGGACAGGTTCTGCGCCCCGTAATACATGCCACGCAGGTGGTCCGGGGCAATGCGGTCGATAAACATATACTCGGCCGGGAACACGACGATTTCCCCCACGGTAAACACCGCCATCGCCAGCACCCACCACAGCACGCTGGTGGACAGCGCAAAGCCGATCAACCCCAGCATGAACATGCTCAAGCCGAAGATCAGCCACTGGCTCAGGTAACGGTGCGAGATGCGGCGGCCGATTACGTATTGCAGGGCAATCACCAACGCCGCGTTGGTCGTAAGCACGGCGCTGATGACCGTGTAGGTGTATTCAGCAGTGGTGGTGGTCACCAGGTATTGCGACAGATACGCCGTGAACTGGCCGAACACCACCGCGCTAAGCAAGCCGCCAACGGTGAAGCACACCAGCCGCCGATCCTTTAACAGCACGCGGCCGACGGCCAGGAACGACACCGGCTTTTGCGTGGTATCGATAGTCGCCAACGCACGATCGCCCCAGCGCCAGTACACCAGGAAAAACCCCGCCCCCAACAGCGCCGAGAGCATAAACGGCAAGCTGATATCCAGCTTGGCCACCATCGCGCCAAAGAACGGTCCCAGCGCATAGCCAATATTGGTCAGGGTGTACTTGATGGAAAACACTTCACTGCGCGCGTCTTCCGGCAGGAGGCTGGCAAAGCCGGCTTTGATCGCAATATCGATGACCGCGTAAGCCAGGTTGATCAGGATCAGGCAGCCATAGAACGCCCAGATATTCTGCGCGAGCACCGTGCCGATAAAGCCCACCACAAACAGCGCGCTCAAGCCCAGCAGCAACCGATAGCTGCTGATGCGATCGACGAGAAACCCGCCGTACACGCTGAGCAACGATCCAACGATCAGCGAACTGCCGATCACCAGGCCGACCTGGGTGATATCCAGGGCAAAGTGACGGGTGAGGTAGATAACCAGGTACGGAAAGGTGATCGCTTTGGCCAGCGTCAGCATCAACGTGGCGGACAGCAACAGCTTCACCGTGCGGGGGTAGTGTCTTAGTGTGGCAAGCATCCTGCTCTCATTCCATGAAGGTAACGCGACCATTGCAGCCGGTCACCTTACCCCAGGAACCTGAAAAAAAGCAGGCGTTGCCGGCGGATTATTGCTTGACCGGGGTGATCTCGAGGATGGTGCCGTTGGTGGTTTTGAGCAGCACAAACTTATCGCCGACACGGGCCCATTGGCTGTCCTCTTCGGGCTGCTTCAAGCCGCGTTTTTTCCAGTCACTGACCGCCAATTCTTTGCGCATCAGCATATCCGGCGCACGGTCGCCCTCTTTCAAGTCACGGGCATTGATGTTGGAAGGCTGCACGGTTTCCTGCGGGGTATCACCGGCCTGCACGACAACGCTGGCGGTGGACAGGCTGGCAGCGACCAGCAGGCAGGCGACGAGGGACTTGGACTTCATGGGTGCTCCTTCAAGTAATGAGGCGTACCCAGGTTCCGACCGCAGGCGTGTGGAATCATTCAGCCCAACCCCGATCTCTTGGCTTCCCCCGCCCCAGTGGCGAGGGAGCTTGCTCCCGCTGGGCTGCGCAGCAGCCCCAAAAGGCCCGACCCCGAACCACCCGAACAAACGCGGTGAATGGATGAGGCCAGCTTCGCTGCCCAACGGGAGCAAGCTCCCTCGCCACAAGGAGTTCGCCGCAGCGCCTGCGCCAGTGCGAATAAATGCCGCCCCAACGCCATCACGCATTGCCACCATGAAAATATTCATGTAATTTTTCATGAAATTTAACGAAATAAATTTCATGAACCAACAAGAAGAACTCGAAGCCCTCGCGATCCTGATCCACGACCTGCGCAAGTACAAGAAACTCACCCTCGCGCAATTGGCACAAAAGATCGAGCGTTCGGTGGGCTTCCTGTCCCAGGTCGAACGAGGCCTGTCACGCCCGACCGTGGCGGACCTGACCGCGATCAGCCACGCCCTTGACGTGCCCACCACCTATTTCTACAGCCTGAGCAAGCCCAAGGCCATCAACTGGGTAACGCGCCCCAACGAGCGGCGCACGGTGTATTACGCCAATGGCATCACCGACATCCTGGTCTCCCCCAGTATGAACGGCGCGTTTTCGATGCTCGACAGCCTGCTGGCCCCCGGTGCCAACAGCGGCGAGCAGACCATGAGCGACCGCGCCGAGCAGGCCGGTTTTGTACTGGAGGGTGAGTTGACGCTGTGGCGGGAAGGTGAAGCCGATTCGGTCACCCTGCGCCAAGGCGACAGCTTCCACCTGGCCAGTTTCGCCCGCTGCCGTTACGCCAACCTGACCGAACTGCCCGCCCGCGTGCTGTGGGTTTACAACTAGGAGCTACACCCGTGAAAAGCCATTCCTCCACGCTGCTGGCCGAAGTACGGAGCTTTCGCCAGAACCACCCCGACGTGCGTTACGTTGACCTGATCGCCCTGGACATCCCCGGGCATTTCTACGGCAAGCGCTACCCGGTGGAGATGCTGGAAAAAGTCGCCGCCGGCAGCCCGTTGAAGCTGCCGCAGAACGCCGTGTTGCTGGGGGTTCAGGGCGGGTTGTTCAAGATCGGTGACTACTGCTTCAACGACGGCGACCCCGACGCCAACCGCCGTCTGGTGCCAGGCACGCTCACACCGGTGAGCTGGGAATCGCAGCCACTGGGCCAGATGCTGATCACCTCGGACGGCACGCAAGCGCCTATTGAATTCGAACCGCGGGAAGTGTTGGCCAAGGTCCTGGAACGCCTGCACCACAAGGGCATTCATCCGGTGGTGGCCTTCGAACTGGAGTTTTACCTGTTCGACAAGAAGCTCGACAACGGCCTGCCGCAATTCGCCCGCGACCCGTTGAGTGAAGACGCCGACGACCAGCCCAACCTGCATATCGAGCGACTGTCGCGCTTCAGCGAGGTGCTTGACGATATGGCGCAAACCGCCAAGGACCAAGGCATCGACATCACGGTGATCACCGCCGAACTCGGCCCCGGCCAGTTCGAGATCAACTTCGGCCACTTGGACGATGGCCTGCGCGCCGCCGACTGGGCCGCCCTGTTC
>Ga0302216_1000186_pt1 | contig 24535 bp, 17 predicted proteins | sample II_Fen_N3_2_FD_194575 | JGI IMG/M metagenome (GOLD analysis project Ga0302216, IMG submission 194575) | Peat permafrost microbial communities from Stordalen Mire near Abisko, Sweden - II_Fen_N3_2 | ecosystem: Environmental > Terrestrial > Soil > Wetlands > Permafrost | place: Sweden: Abisko...
TTTACCCTGTGCATTGAACGGAGAGACACGCACCAGGCGGTGAACTCCATTTTCGCTTTTCAGATACCCATAGGCCATTTCGCCTTCAATCTGCATAGTCACTGTTTTAATGCCGGCTTCTTCGCCTTCCTGCATGTTGGTTATTTCGCATTTGTAACCCTGACGTTCACTCCAGCGCTGATACATCCGAAAAAGCATTTGTGCCCAATCCTGTGCTTCAGTACCTCCTGCACCGCCCACGATTTTGATCACTGCTCCCAGTTTATCTTCCTCGTGCGAAAGCATGTTTTTCATTTCGAGCGTCTCAATCAGATTCAGGGACAAGTGATATGCTTCGTCCACTTCTTCTTCTGAAACAGCATCTTCTTTGTAAAAATCGAAAAATAACTGGAGTTCATCGGCTGCTGTTTTCACGGCATTATACCCAACCACCCAGTTCTTTAATTCTTTTACTTTGCGCATTTGCGCTTCGGCTGCCTTGGCATCGTCCCAGAAATTTGGAACCTGCGTACGCAGCTCTTCTTCTTGTATTTGGATTAATTTCGTATCGACGTCAAAGATACCTCCTCAGTGCGGACTCGCGCTCCAACACATCTTTCAGTTGGTCAATTGTTATCATTTTTATATAGTTTAGTTGTGAATAAAATCTGTTTGAATCTGAACATTGGAAAGGTTATTTCCTTGTTTAGAAGAGAAGCCCCGGTGTAAATACCATGATAAAGCCTACCACAAAACCGGCAAGAACCTGTCCGGGAGTATGAGCTTTCAGTTCGAGGCGCGATAAAGCAACCAACCCCGAAATTAAAAGAATAACTGCAAAAAACCATACCGGATTAATAGCAGTGCGGTAACAAACCCCAAAAACCGATCCGCATAAACCACCCATTCCGGCAGCATGGGCACTGATTTTCCATTTCAGGTTGATAAATACAATAATAAAAATAGAAACTGCCGATCCCATACCCATGGCAACAATAAACATAGGAAACTGAAGGGTTCGCCACATGAACAGTGCCCAGAAAACGTATGCCATAAATGAAAACAGATAGGGCATGGTCCGTTCTTCACGCTTTGAAATAAACAGGTCGTTTACGTCACCCCGCCTCATCATTAACCAGATTGGCAATGCCGGAAGTACTCCTGTAAATATAAAAGTCCCGATAATGGCAATCAGTCTCCAACGCAAGGGTAATAATATAAAAATTTCCATGTTCATTAAGAGCAACATGGCATAAGTTGGCATAAGCAGTGGTTGGAATACCAGGGATATGATTTGATGAATTCTTTTCATTTATTCATTTACAATTTAATCTTCCGTCAAAAGCCGGACATAATTACTCTTTTCAATTCAACGCACGTTAGTTCGTGTTTCTCTTTTCCGCAAAAACGAAATCTTTGATGTGAAACTTAGCGCTTTTAAGCCTTCACGGCTATTATTTTCCTGCCTGATTCGCTCCAAATGGAACATCCCGAATATCGGAGGCCTCTAAGTCACAATCAGTTAACCGGCTGACATAAAGGGTGTCTTTAATCAAAATCCTTAACTTAAACGACATTGATTTACAAACTTCAAACTCTTCAAACTCTTCAAACGTCAAACTCTTCAAACAACGCGGAACACGGAACGTCTTATATCTCTCTCCTCATTCTCGCCACCGGAATGCCCAGTTGTTCCCGGTATTTAGCTACGGTACGACGGGCTATGATGTATCCCTTTGTCTTGAGTACTTCGGCAAGTGCTTCGTCGGTTACAGGCTTTTGTTTATCTTCGCTTTCAACACATTGAATTAAGATCTGTTTAATTTCACGGGTTGAAACTTCTTCGCCCACATCATTGGTCATTGATTCTGAAAAGAAATATTTTACAGGAAAAATGCCAAATTCTGTTTGTATATATTTGCTGTTGCTCACTCGCGAGATGGTTGAAATATCATAACCGGTCCGATCGGCAATATCTTTTAAGATCATTGGTTTCAGATACGTATCGTCGCCTTCGATAAAGAACTCATGTTGAAATTCCACGATGGCCATCATGGTGGTAAGCAAAGTCTGTTGCCGTTGTTTAATCGCATCTATAAACCAACGCGCCGAATCAATCTTTTGTTTAACAAACATCACCGCATCTTTCATTTCACGGCTTTGATTTTGTTTATTCCCCGTGTAATCCTGAAACATTTCATTGTAGGTACTGTTCACCCGCAGTTCAGGAACATTGCTGTTGTTGAGAGATACGGAAAGTTGACCTTCATTATTTTCAAGATTAAAATCAGGGACAATGGTGCTCATTGATTTCTCAAGGATATTGCCACTCCAGGCATTCCCGGGTTTCGGGTTTAGGTGGATGATTTCATTCATGACCATTTTCAGCATGGTGTCATCCATATCCAGACCTCGTTGAATCTTATCGTAATGTTTCTTGGAAAATTCTTCGAAGTAATCGGTTATCAGTCTTTTGGAAAGTTTAACCTCTTTGGTTTGTGCTTTTCGTTCCAGTTGCAGTAACAGGCATTCCTGTAAGTTCTGGGCACAAACTCCGGCAGGGTCAAATTGCCGGACCATCTCAATAATGCGTTTTATTTCATCATCCGTAGTTTGTATCCCCGATTGAAAGACGATATCATCCACCATGGCTTCGGGAGTCCGTCGCAGGTAACCTTCTTCGTCTATATTCCCGATCACATATTCAGTGAGCAGTCGATCTTTTTCCGAAAGTTGCAGTAATCCAACCTGATCCATCAGAAATTCATGAAAAGTCATGCCTGCCGAAAAAGGGATATCTTCGTGTTTATCGTCTTTCGAGGTGTTATTCGCTTTGAGTTTGTAGTCGGGGATGTCATCATCGGCCATATATTCTTCCAGGTCGATGTCTTCGTTATTACCGCCATCATCTATTTTCAGGTCATCGTCAATTTCATCGGTATCATTTTCAGGCTCTGCACCTTCCTCCAGGGCCGGGTTTTCTTCCAGTTCCTGTCGTATACGCTCTTCCAGCTCCAAAGTAGGCACTTCGAGCATTTTGATAACCTGAATTTGCGCAGGTGAAAGTTTCTGTTGTAACTTTTGTTGTAACTGTTGCTTTAACATAATCCGAAAATCGTCGGCCCGTCAATTCAGGCCTGCAATTAACTGCAAAGATACAATTTTTTTCTAGTAGAAAATAAAAGGCAGGGGAAGAGTGTGAATCTTTTTGAAGTATCGAAGTACCCTTAAAAGAATACCGACTGAAATTTTATACATGATTTCAGCCGGTTTTTGTATACACGGGTTGTTTCTTCGCATTATTAATCAATATGAAGTCATTATCCATTTTAAATTTATGATTATCCGCAAAAGCTGTTAAACCATCAACAGATTAATTCTGTTATATTAAGTTGGGTTACCGGATTTTATTCAGAAAAAAAAGGAGATCATTATTTTTTTATTATATTTGTATTCCGAATAAATCTCTGACTTTGAATGGTTTTGCATTGGTTTTGGATTGGTTTTGGATGCGTAGCTATTCTGATATATCAGTCACTTAACATCCATTTATTCTCCATTTATATGCCATATATCTATAAAGGTATATGGCATATATTTTGGAAATAAATGAAAGAATTATAGATTCCAAAACCAATCCAAAACCAATCCAAAACTCATCGAAAACCCATCAAAGACTAATAACTAAATGAGATTTATACAATATTCATGCGAATTAGAATTCTAAAGTAGTAGAAGTCCGAATATAAAAACTATAAATTCTTTTCAATGAAACAGTTTTTTGATTTGTCGCCTTTGCGGATAATCATTTAAGTTTAACACATTCAGGAGAATGAATTCCAGAATAAAAACAGTAGTTTTGTATAAATTCTATTCCCATATTTACCGGCTTACTTTTCTTCTCAGAGACAGGATAATAACCGGTAAATTAAAATTCAATTATGATCGACCAACCCACCATAGACAGAATTACCGATGCCGCCCAAATACAGGACGTAGTAGGTGACTATGTAACCCTCCGCAAACGCGGGGTGAATCTGCTTGGGTTGTGTCCGTTTCATAATGAGAAAACACCCTCGTTTACCGTATCACCGGCAAAAGGGATTTTTAAATGTTTCGGGTGTGGTAAAGGAGGGAATTCGGTCCACTTTATCATGGAACATGAACAGATCTCCTACTACGAAGCTCTTAAATATCTTGCCCGAAAATACAATATTGAAGTAGAGGAACGTGAATTATCGCCAGAAGAAATGGCGGTACGCAACGACCGGGAGAGCATGTTGCTGGTCAATGAATTTGCTCAGAAACATTTTACGAATACCTTGCTTCATCATATTGACGGGAAAGCCATTGGTCTCAGTTATTTCCGGGAGCGTGGTTTCCGCGACGATATTATCACTAAATTTCAACTCGGTTATAGTCTCGAATTACGGGATGCCTTTACTCAGGCGGCAATGAAAGCGGGGTATAATAAGGACTACCTGATCAAAACAGGTCTTACCATTGAAGGGGATAACCACTATTTGGGTGACCGTTTCAGGGGAAGGGTTATGTTTCCCGTTCATACATTATCCGGAAAAGTAGTTGCTTTCGGTGGACGTATTCTAAAAAAGGATGATAAAATGGCGAAGTACGTCAACTCGCCCGAATCGGAAATATACCACAAAAGCAACGAACTCTACGGGATTTATTTTGCAAAACAGGCCATTGTAAAACAGGACCGTTGTTTTCTGGTCGAAGGTTATACCGATGTCATCTCCATGCATCAAAGCGGTATCGAGAATGTAGTGGCTTCTTCGGGTACTTCGCTTACTCCCGGACAAATCAGGCTGATTCACCGCTTCACTGAAAATGTAACGGTGATTTATGACGGGGATGCTGCAGGTATTAAAGCGTCCATTCGTGGTATTGATCTACTTTTGGAAGAAGGATTAAATATAAAAGTATTACTCCTCCCGGATGGGGATGATCCCGATTCGTTTGCACGGAAACATAATGCCTCGGATTTTATTGAGTATGTTCAGCAAAATTCTTCCGATTTCATACGTTTTAAAACCAACCTGCTGTTAGCCGATGCAGGAAATGACCCGGTAAAACGTGCCGGTCTGGTACTTGATATCGTTCGAAGTATCTCCATCATTCCCAATACGGCCATCAGGGGTGAATATGTAAAAGAATGCAGTACTTTGCTCAACGTGGAAGAGCAAATGCTTTACTACGAAATCAACAAACTTAAAAACAACGAACAGGAAAAGATTGCCATTCGCAGGCAGACAGAAGCCACCAACCTGCCTCAGAATAACGAATCTGAAAAGGCAACTACCAAACGATTATCCGGTTCGAAATTTGAAGAACAGGAACGCAGCATTCTTCAGGTATTGATTAAATTTGGCGATGCCGTGTTGTATTATGCCGATGAAGAAAAAAAGCAACCGGTAATTGTAGGTGCTTATATTCTGGAAGAGCTCGAACAGGATAAACTTGAATTCAGTAATCCGCTTCATTCGTTAATGCTTGATGAATACAGAAGTAATTACAACCAGGATAATTTTGCGGTTCAACGTTTTTTCCTGTACCACCAACAAAGTGAGATTAGCACCCTTACTGCCGATTTAATTTCCGAAAAATATACATTAAGCCGAATTCACTCGAAGATAAAGAAGATTGAAGCTGATGCCGACCGGTTAATCGAACTGGTGCCACGAGTGGTCTTTGAGTTTAAAAACAGTCTGATACTTGAAATGATCAAGCAAAAGCTCAACGAGATGAAGACGGCAAACGATAATAAAAATGATGCATTGGTTGATACAATCATGCAGGAAATGGGCCAGCTTGAAATAGTTAAGAAGCAACTATCAAAGTCACTCGGCGAAAGAATAATAATAAAATTATAACTATTCATCTAATTCAACAGACTTTTCCAACTTTTTAAACAGTGGAAGAGTGAAATAAAAAAATGATCTTATTCAACCAACTTATTTTCGGACCGATACACAGTCGTCGACTGGGTCTTTCACTGGGTGTAAATCTGCTACCCGTTGATGCTAAAATTTGCTCTTTTAATTGTATTTACTGCGAATGCGGGTATAATACCACCTTGAATGATTCGCCAATTCCAACGCGCGATCAGGTACATGAAGCTCTTGAAACCAAATTGAATGAAATGAAATCGGAAGGTCAGATTCCGGATGTCATTACATTTGCCGGGAATGGTGAACCGACTCTTCATGCTGAATTTGATGGAATCATTGATGATACGATTGCTTTAAGGAACATGTACTGTCCATCAGCAAAAGTCAGTGTGTTGTCCAATTCCACACGCATTCATAAACCGAATATTTTCAAGGCATTGAATAAAGTGGATAATAATATCCTGAAATTCGACTCAGCCATCGACAGAACCATGAAGATAATGAACTGCCCGGTAGGTAAAATTATAAATGTAACCTGGCTGGTGGAACATTTGAGCAAGTTTGAAGGCAAGTTGATCATTCAGACTATGTTTCTGCGGGGTGAGTTTAAAGGAGAATCATTCGATAATACAACAGACGTTGAAGTAGAAGCCTGGTTAAAAGCGATGGAAGTAATCCGCCCTCAACAAATCATGATGTACTCCCTCGATCGGGAAGCACCCACCAGTACTCTTCAAAAAGTTACAACCGAAGAAATGAAAGTTATTGCCGTAAAAGCTAGAGAACGTGGGTTTGATGTGTCAGTTGCAGAATGATATTTTGATGTGATAATGTGTTGATGTGATGATATTTTGATGTGATAATGTGTTGATGTGATGATATGATGATGTGATAATGTGATGATATGATGATGTGATAATGTGATGATACTTTGATGTGATGATACTTTGATGTGATAATGTGATGATATGATTATGAGAAAATTAGTTCCTTGGTTAATTTGTTGAATTGTGGTAACTTGAGATAAAGGCTAAATTAAATTCGCATTTTATAAACTAATCAACCAATTACCTAATTACTCAATCACCCAATCAACTCAATCAACCAATCAACCCAATTAACTCAATCAACTCAATCAACTCAATCAACCAATCAACCCAATTAACTCAATCAACTTAATCAACTCAATCAACTCAATCAACTCAATCAACCAATCAACCAATTAAGTGGTTCTTCTATGAAAATACTTATTTGTCCACTAAACTGGGGGTTGGGGCATGCCACACGTTGTGTCCCCATTATCCGGCAATATCTGGTTGACGGTCATGAACCGGTACTGGTCTCGGATGGTTATCCCCTTGCATTTCTCCGGCAGGAATTTCCAACCCTTCGTTTTATTGAATATCCTTCCTATTCTGTATCTTATGCTGCGGGAAAGTCGCAGGTTGGAGCCATGCTCTTAAGTCTCCCGAATATTCTCAAAGGAATTCTGAATGAACATGCGTGGTTGCACGACTTGCTGCAATCCGAACATTTCGATCAGGTAATTTCGGATAACCGGTTTGGAATGTGGAATAAACAGGTTCATTCTATCTATATCACCCATCAATTGATGGTGAAGATGCCACGTTATCTGAAATTTCTGGAACCATTGATTCACCTGATTCATAAAACTTTCATAAACCGTTACAAGGAGTGTTGGATACCTGATGTTGAGCAGAAGTCTGGTTTGTCGGGTGACCTGTCTCACAAATATCCTCTCCCGACACATGCAACCTTTATCGGTCCGTTATCCCGGTTCCGGGGGTTGGAAAGTTGTTTGCCTGATACCCGTTACAAAGTAGTAGCGGTGATATCCGGAGTTGAACCTCAGCGTACGATATTTGAAAAGGCTTTGTGGGATAGGTTTAAGAATGCAGGTCATACTACACTGATTGTTGCCGGCCAGCCTCAATCAGAGAAAATTGTAAAACAGACGAATAACATCACCCTCGTTTCTCATCTTCCTGATGCGGAACTTGCTTCCGTATTCCTGGGAGCCACGAAAATAATTTCCCGTTCGGGATATTCCACCATAATGGATTTACAGGCTTTGAATTGTTTACACAAGGCTGAATTTATTCCTACACCCGGACAAACAGAGCAGGAGTATCTTAAATTAATTCATAATTAAAAAGAAGTCTGGTTGTTTATCATTAAACTAATCAACCAAACACAGAACGCGAAACGCGAAACACAGAACGTGAAACGCGGAACATGGAACGCGGAGCGTGGAACACAGAACGCGGAACACGGAACACGGAACGTGGAACGTTGATCGCGTTTGCTATTTAAATCTGTGAATATCTGCAAACGAACGCTTGACTCCTTTCTTATAGTTCACTTCCGAATATCCGAAAATAACGAACAATCCTTCGCGTGATGGATATTTAATACCGTATTTTTCACGGAACAGCCTGGCCTTTTTACCATTTTGAATAAATGGATGTATCGCACCGAGCATGCAGGTCCCTAAGCCCAGTGATTCACCGGCAAGCATCGCATAGGTGGCGGCAATAATCGGATCGGCAGGGTCGGAATAAGGTGATCCATAAAAGTACATCGCTGCAGGAGCATCATAATTAATCCAGTTCTTACCATTGTTCATGCTTTCAACATAAATATCAAATACCGGTTTGATAAAACTGTGCATCATTTCCGAATTTGTCTTTCCCATAAAGGGGGTTATTAAAGTCAGGAACCAGTCAGAAGCGATCCATCGGATGCCATTCAGGTAACTTGAAAATTCAACAGCAAAATTATGAACCTGTGTCTTATTTTCCAATACCAATACATGGACATCCGAAGGTGGAATGCCCATGGGGGCTGTCTGGGCAGCTTCCAGTATCTGGTTTATCTTGGAGAGTTCTACCGGTATGTTTTTAAATTCACGAATACTCCGTCTGCGTTGAAGCAGGGCTAGCAGACTCTCATAATCCGGAACCACTTTTTTATCAGGCAGTGTGTATAATTCCAACGGAGACAATGACCGGCCTTCAATGGCAATAGCACCTGCCGGACATATCATCATGCAATGTCCGCATCCCACACACCCAAAAACAGGTGATTCTGTTCTTACCACTTTATGATCTACTATTTTAAAGCTGAAATCTTTGCAGACTTCAACACATAATCCGCAACCTGTACACTTATCTATTTCAATAAAAATATTGGCAGGCAGTTTATCCCGTGAAGTAGGTACTGACATAATCGGGTCGTTTAAACGTTATTATCTAATGGAATACAAAACTATAAATAATATTTATAATTGCAATATATAGAACAAAAAAACCGCCGGAAGTATTCCGGCGGTAAGAATTTTTAAGTGAACTTCGACTTTGAAGATTTATCTCCTGTTTGAGTCAGAACTTCGGCTATTGCTCTTGTTTGATTCACTCCGGGGAGCGGATTCCTGACGTGGACTACTGACCTGTTGTCTGACGGCCGGTTGTGAACGTTGTTGCTGTTGCTGCTGTCTTACTGCCGGTTGTGAACGTTGTTGTTGCTGTTGTTGCTGACGTTGTTGCATTTCCGGTTGTTGACGTTGTTGCTGTTGTTGTACGTTCGGTTGTGAACGTTGTTGCCATTGCTGTTGTTGTCTGACTGCCGGTCTGTAATTGCTGTTATCTCGGGTCCCGGGGTTTGTTGTTCTTTGTTGAACATTTGAAGGAGCACTGTATGTTCTTGTATTTGAATTCCGGTCTCCAACATTCGTCCGAATGGTATTATTCTGGTTGATTGTCCGGGAACCATTCTGGGGACTTTGGTTCCTGACTCCATTGTTATCATTTGACCGTGTTGGTCTGACTCCTGACGAATTATTCTGAAATGTCTGACGTGATTGTGTTCTCACCCCGTTACGACTAAATTCAAAATCTCTTTTATTCCTGACGTTTACGTTCCGGTTGCTAAATGATTGTTCCGGGTGTCGGGCACCTAAATCATTCCGGCGGATTGAATTTCTTAAGCTTACAGCAGTACTGTTTCTTATGTTGTTTGTATAATAATACCGTTGATTATGATTGATGTGCGAATAAACATTCGAATAATAGATGTCTATATCATAAGGCCGGTGGTGGTGATAGTAGCTTGGATAATAACCCCAGTAATAAGGTGAATTCCAACGATAGTAATTAACTCCCCAAAAGAATGAAAATATGGAAGGTGTATAAGCATACGAAGGTTCAATGATATAATTTTCACCATACAAATACGGATCGCCGACCACCTGTACGGTTGGATTGTTGTTTTGATCTTTTTCAACAATAATTGAAGCTACATCCTGAAAGACATCCTTGCTTAATACAGCCTGAATTTCGACAACATGAACTCCGTCTTCGTTTTTCTCGACTACCCGTAAATAATCAACCTGGCCATCCTTGTTCAAATCCAGGTTTGAAATCTGGCTGTCATAATCATTCAGCTTTTTTTCAAATTCTTCCAGATTGGCGGATTCTCCAAAAGCTGTAGATACGGCTTTTAAATCGAGATTATTGCTAATGTCACTGTTTTGTGCTTCAACGGTAATTTTTTCCTGTGCCATAGAAAGCGTGGTTATAAGTGAAAATCCCACTAAGAGGCTTGCTATTTTTGTTTTCATGATCGAAATTATTAAGCTGTGAATAATGTTTTGTAAAAATAGTGATTTTATATTCAATAAGCATTCAATTACTGTGCCAAAAAAAAAGAAAGGCTGAATTGAAGATTTTTTATTACTTCGATTCGGAATTCTGAAAATGCAGGTGCTTTAAAATCAACCTGATAGAATTTGCTTTTATTAAATATTTAAATCTTTCTGCTTTTATGGAGTGGCTTCTGCTACTATCAGTTGTTTTAAATACTCACTGTCGCTTATTTTGTTGTCTGGCAAAAAAATATTTTCAATAAAATGATTCCCGGCTAAGGTTTTAATACCATGAGAGTTTGGTATCCACCTTTAAACGGTCATTTTCTAAATGTATTGTATTCAAATTCTACACGGACAGGACATATTCCAAAGTAAATGGAATTTATACAGTGTCTTTCAGATCATTCCTAATCGTAATAATCACTTTATTCTTGTTAAGCTTCACGGATCGACAAGGCGAAATAACGTTTGTAAATAGAAAATATACTTTCGACGTTTTTTCTTATCTTTGCGCCAAATTTGTTTTAACTATGCATACATTAGATCTCTTTCTTTTAATTCCTATCGTTCTGGGTTTTGTCTTTGGTCTTTTTAAAGGGCTGATAAGAGAACTAACCTCTCTGGCAGCCATCGTTTTGGGAATTTACGGAGCAAAACTGTTCTCTCCACTCATATCCGGTTTCTTAATCCATAAAATGGATTTTTCTTCACGTACAGCTCAACCGTTGTCCTATCTTTTAGTCTTTGTTGCCATTGCCCTGGGTCTAATGATGCTGGCAAGAATGCTGGATAAAGTATTTGATTCCATGTCGTTGGGGGGAGTGAATAAATTTCTGGGCGGATTGTTTGGAGCCATCAAATATGCTTTAATTGTAAGCGTGCTGCTGAATGTCTTTGATTCACTGGATAGTAAGGTTTCATTAATAAAAGAAAAGACCAAAACTGAATCGATTGGCTATAAACCACTTTTAAAATTCGGACCTACTTTGTGGGCAGAAACTAAAATGGGGAAAGAAGCCGAAACTAAAAAACCAGTTCGCTACGATGACCGAAATGCAAACCATAGATAATAAGCCGGATCATCAAATCAAATTGAATACCGGCCTGAAAGGTAACTTCTCTGTATTTGCATATGAATGCGGATGTGATGAAGCCGGGCGGGGTTGTCTGGCGGGACCTGTAGTGGCAGCAGCCGTGATTCTACCTCCCGGTTTTGTATGTCCCCAGCTCAATGATTCCAAACAATTAACCGAATCAGTGCGTGATGCATTACGTCCTTTCATTGAAAAGGAAGCGTTGGCATGGGCGGTAGCCGAAGTGAGTAATGATGAAATTGATGGAATGAATATCCTGAATGCTTCCATCCTGGCTATGCACAGGGCTATGGATAAGCTTGAAATACGGCCTGAATTTATCATTGTGGATGGCAACCGTTTTAAATCCTATGGAGATATCCCGTACCAAACCATCGTAAAAGGTGACAGTAAATACCTGTCGATAGCAGCTGCTTCAGTGCTTGCCAAGACCCACCGGGACGAACGAATGCAACAACTGCATCATGAATATCCTGCTTTTTCATGGAACCAAAATAAAGCCTACCCCACACTTGCACACCGTGCAGCTATCCGATTGAACGGAACGACGCCATATCACAGGTTGACTTTTGATTTATTGGGAGATAAAAAGATAGAAGCCCGGTTGAAAATAATTGCCAAGGCTGAAGCCAAAGCAATTGCGAAAGCTGTAAATAAGGTGAGTAGTGTTACAACTCCGAAAAGGAAATTATGAGATATAACATCCAGGCTCTCATATAATAAAACTACCCCAAGCCTCTAATTATTTTCAATTGACTCCAGCTTTAACCGGAGGTAAAAAGGTGAAAAATGAAACCGGCATTCTCCACATTAAATTCTATTCAAATATTGGAAATTAATTTTTTGTATTTTGGCTAAAGCCATTATTAGGATTCATATATTCACCACCAGCTAAAGCTGGTGGCAATTGAGTTAGGCAGTCAAAGAGCCCATACCCATAGAATATTATTCAAATTTGCCAACCTTAGCAGAAAAGGATATAATAATCTCCAATCTTATATACTTTTTTTGTGTTGATTGACGACTATACTTTCCTCAATTAACTCAGTCACCCAATTAACCAGTCAACCAATCAAAACGGATATCCGATTGCAAAGTGTATAGCCATATCATCCCAACCAGGATTAATGCGCCACTGTTCCCGACGAGATAATACAGGATTAAAAAGTTTCATTCCCATATCTAGCCTGGCAATAAAGAAAGAAAAGTCAAAGCGTAATCCGAATCCATAGGCAAAAGCAATCTGACTCATAAAAGTATCAAATTTGAATTCCCCCAACGGTTGTGTTTCGTATTTTTTTATCGTCCATATATTTCCTGCATCCAGGAAGAATGCGCCTTCCAGGAGCCAGAACATTTTGGTGCGGTATTCCATATTCATATCGAGCTTTATATCGCCTACCTGGTTGAAATCCCTTGGTAAGGTTGTGATCCTATGATATACACCGGGTCCCAGGGTGCTTTCGCTCCACCCTCTGACACTGTTGGCACCACCACTGTAAAATCGTTTCTCAAAAGGAATTACTTCCCCGTTTCCATAGGGTACGCCAATTCCTACGTCAAAATGGTAGACAAACCGGTTATCTTTATCGAATATCTGATGATGGGTAAAGTTCAACTCACCCTTGACATATTGAGCATACCTGATTTTAAAAAGCTGATAAGCACCGGTCGAGTCGGGCGTATTTCCCAGTGCATGGCTTAATCCGTACAGGAAATTACCGGCTGTTTCAATGGAATAACGGGCCAGGGAGTAATTCTGCATGGGACGATTCGCATGAAAAGTTGTAAATGACCCGGTATAGCCAATGCGCATAATAAAATGATCCTGATAGTTATACGGATTGAATATCGGTTTTGCGGGATTCAGAAAACTATCTGCAAAAACCTGGTTGATATGGAACTGGACATAACTTAAATCAAACAACTGAAGCATGTGTTGAAAGCGTTTTCTGTTCCAGGTATAATTAATACCCGCACCCACATTGGTGGTTGTAAATCCTCCCGGACGAAACTGATAAGTGAATGCACTGGTAAACTCAGTATTGGCATGGATATTCCTTTTAAAATCAAAACTACCGAACGGCAACATAAACCTTGGAAATTTAAGCCCTACCTGTCCGCCATATTCCTGCGCCCAGACACCATCCTGCCATTCAAATGCACCCCTTGCCAGCAATGACAAGGTCTCAGCCCCTTTGAATATATTCCGGTTTGCAACATTCACATTCCCAGCCACTCCCCAATAACCTGCGGTGTATGTTGCTTCCAACTCGGTGGAGAGCGAAACTGTTTTAGCCGGAATAATGATCACGTAGCAATCCAATAAATTCGGTCCTGTTTCTTTAAAGCTGATATTGACATACTTGATCGGCCCCAGTGAGTTCAGTGCCGAATAGGTCCGCTCTACGGCTTCATCGCTGTAGAGCGATTTGGGGTTTATATATGTATTCTGAACTAAAGCATCCAGTTTCAAAATCATCTTTTTTGGAGTCACTAAAATAAAATCCCGGAATTTTACGGTATCCAGCTTTTCTTTGTTTGTTAAGTCGCTGGTTAAATTAATATCCGAATTGGTATAGAAAACAACTTTCCGTATGGTGAATTGTTTAAAAATAACCTTGTTTGTAGAATCACCCGGTCGGCTTAAGTAGTCTCTCAGTTCGAGGGAAGCATCGATCTTATGGATATTCAGGGTGCTGTCGACGGTGTAATTCAGAAAATCCTTGTTGAAATTATAATAGCCCTGTTGCCTGAAACGGGTTGCAATCCGATCGCGCTCAGCATTCATGACATCAATGTCAAACAGCATGTTCGAGCGAATCATCGATCTGGCAGTATCCTGGGCAATCTTTGTGAGTTCATCATTTTTGATGTTTACTTTGTAATCGCGTAATCTGTACGGGGTCTGAGCATGGATGGTATACTCAACAGACGCTTTCTTTCCTTTTTTAGTGAGTCTGGTTTGTACTTTTCCGTTGATGTATCCCTTGTTCTCAAGTTGTCGTTGGAGCTGTTGAACTGATAGTGACGTCAATGATGGATTGTAAATAACCGGAGGATCACCGATCCGTTTAAGCATTTTATTCACCCATTTTGCTGAATCTTTCCCGGACAGGTTATAGACTCCCAGTTGCATCCTGAAAAGCCCGAAAACAGCGGCGTTGGGGGTTTGACGCAGATAATCCTTCAGTGCATCGTGTTTTAAATCAGGATTATCCGATTTAATACTTACTCTATCCAGCAGATATTCTCCATCGGGTACATACTTCGTGCTTTTACAGGCAGAAAGCAATAAAATTAATACCGATAGAAAACTTAAAATCCGGATCTTCATGTCTATTGTAAAAAAAAAGAATTAAAAATAAATTGCAAATATAGCTTTTTAAAGTTTTCTTTGTTAGCTTTGTGTCATAATTTTTGAACCTTTATTAAACATTTCGAAGCAAAAACTGCTCGGAATAGTTTGCTAAAATGCTTTATTACAACCTCAAAGAGCACGAAGCAGCATTTTGATTTTAAAGGGATCAGCTAAAACCGGGAATATCCATGATTTCACTAAGCAAAATTAAACTGATTAAGAGCCTCGAACAAAAGAAATTTCGTGATGAAACAGGACTTTTTATGGCCGAAGGGACTAAACTCGTGCTCGATTTATTATCGGTTTTCCAATGCACCATCCTGGTAGGTACGCACGACTGGCTGGCAGAAAATAAAGAAGTTACTGCAACTGAAATCATTGAAATAGAAGCCGGAGAGTTCTCTAAGATTTCGAATCAAAAGAGTCCGCAAGGTGTATTGGCAGTTTTTAAGAAACGTGATGATACCTGGAGACCTGAGGATTTATTTCAAAAACTGACCCTGGCTTTAGACGATATACAGGACCCCGGCAATCTGGGAACCATTATTCGCATTGCCGACTGGTTTGGTATAACCGATGTGTTTTGTTCGGAACATACTGCCGATGTATATAACTCAAAAACAATACAAGCTACTATGGGGGCATTGGCAAGAGTCAGGGTGCATTCGGTCAACCTGGCGGAATTCCTCAATACATACCCTTTAAATCAGCCTGTATACGGTACTTTTATGGACGGGGAGAATGTTTATGATACGTCGTTGTCTCCATATGGGATCATTGTTATGGGAAACGAAGGAAACGGAATTTCGAATGACATTGAGAAACTAGTTACCGCGCGGTTATTGATTCCGAATTATCCGGTTGGTCAACTCACCTCCGAATCGTTGAACGTTGGTGTGGCCACTGCCCTGATCTGTGCCGAATTCAGGAGGAGGGAGCGATAAAAAAAGCAACTATTGTGTAAGCTACAATTGAATATAAAAGAGAATACAAAAGAAATTCATGAACCACGCTTGCGTACACTTGATCAGAATAAAGAATACAATTGATCACACCTGGCATAATTCAATCAATAATTCTATTCAGTGTAAATCTAAAAATACCGTTAAATAGTAGCCTTTGTTGTGATTAAGAGTTTGATATTGTGTTTCTTCTTAATGTTGGTTGTGTATTAAATATTTTGTCCTTACTTTAAGCTGGTTTTGTCGAAATCACAATACTGTATTTTATACGATATCCTGGTAACTGACCCTTTTAATCCTCTGATCTGTAATGTTTGGCTGATTGTCAATGAGAATTTTATTTCCATCTTTGTTATAGATGGAGTTCGTAATTAAATACTGCTTGGCGATCTCATTCGTGATTGCCTGAACAACTACACGTTCATTATTGCTTATTTTATCAACCGAAAGTGTACATGAAACGATTATGTCCAGGTTCTTCGGATTGCAAATAATTGAAATCTGCGATACTAATTGGTTTTCGTCCAGAATTATTTTATTACTCACATGAGGAAAACCGGAGGTATGTTCACCTTTTGCCTCAAAATGTTCGTTCAGAGTTTTTTGAGTATTCCTGTCGATAATTCTGATTAATACCCAGTCCGAACTTGTAATCCGAAGTATACGCATTCCAAAAAAAGCGAAAACTTTTTTTAACTCGGCCTTTGTTTTAGGATAATGCTCAAAGCTGTTAAAAACAGAGTTGATATCCTGAATCCGGACATTTACCATCCCGATATATTGGTCGGATTCGAGAAGCCTTTCCTCTACTCTCATTTTGTCATTTTTAATCCTTTCGATTTGTTCTTTGTTATTAGCCACTTCCCGTTTAAAAAAACGGAGTATTAAAATGCTTAAAACAAACAGGAAGCCGGTAAGGATGAGTTCGATAGTTTCTTTTTCCGAAATCAGTTTTTTTATTTGAACAGAACCTTCAACGAAAGAGGGAGTGTAGATAATAAATAAAAACAGAACTGTCAGGACAGTCAGATAAGCAATTTGGAGATAGGTGAGGTGAACTTTTGTACTTTCCATTAGATTATGAGTTTTTTTTTACGATAATAAGTATTCTAAAATAAATATTGAAGAAAAATTGAAGCCATAAATTGAAAAAGAATTACAGGTTCGTGTTAAACGGATAAGACTAAATGATTGTTCGAATTTTTATTTAAACTAAAGTTAATTCTACTTTACAAAATAAAAAGGCAGCCATAAGTGATTAATAATGAATAATGAACAATTAATAATAACCTGAACACTGAAATGTAAGCTCTTGTAGATGATCAAATTAGTTATTAATTATCTTCGATTATTTATAACTCAGATGTTGCTTTTGACAGCCCTTTTTTGGAATCCACAACTCCATCAAGCCGGAATCTGCGAAAAGAACTATAGAACGCAATAACTAAATAATTTAAACAACTCATAGAACACAAACACAGAATAAAAAATAACACAACAGGGATTACCTTTTAATAGCTGGCTATTGTGTTCTTGCTTTTTTTACCCTATTGTGTCTTCTGTGGTTTACTAATTTCTTTAAATTTTGTGTTACTATTGTGTTCTTCTTAGTTTTATTTTTTTTGTCCTATTGTGCCTGATCTGGTTGTTGTATTTTTTTTTTTTTGTATTCTATTGTCCCATGTCTTCCATATCAGAATCCTGTGTATCCTGTCTCTTTTTCAGATCAGTTTTCTTTGGCTTTGAATTTCCAAAATTATAGGTTACCGACAGGTTTACCATCCGGGCATTAAAATAGGATTCCGAGGTTTGATTAAACCCGATTCCCGAGGTCGTATTTCTGTCCTTGTTCGAATTCAGCAGGTCCCGGATATTCAGGTTCACACTCAGTTTTCTGTCCAGGAATGTCTGCCGGAACCCAAGATCAATCGTATATTTCTGTTGTTTAAGTCCCTGGGATATGATTTGAGGGGAGGAGTACCGTGCTGTAATTTGGCCTGACAATGTTTTGTTCACTGTAAAGTTCATTAATTCGGAAGCCGTCCATGAAAAGTTGTTCTGACCGGGAGTCGTAGTGGTAATGGTTGCATTGTACGGATTGGTGTAGACTGCCGAATTCAGAACGCTGTTGTACATGTTCAACGAAGTGGTCAGGTTCAGGAACCGGGAAATGCCATTCTTAGATATCAGCTCCAGCCCCGTGTTATGCGAATTTGCCACATTCAGAAAAGTGCTTTCCAGAACCCCGTCATGTAAAAACTGAACGTTTTCGATCACGTTATTTGTCGAATGATAATAGAGCGAGGTGGACAGAGTTTGTGCTCCCCATGTTTTTATGTAATTAAACTCAAGTGACGAAGTAAACTCCGGATCCAGATCAGGATTCCCATACGTGATACGGGTCGAATCGGAATAATTGCGGAACGGATTAATCTGTTGCCCCCTTGGACGATTTACTCTTCGCGAATAATTTAGTTGCAGTTCGTTGTCGTTGGGCAGCGAGTAAGTCAGATAGGCGCTTGGGTATACCTCGAAATAGGTCTTCGGGGCAATCGGTTGTACGCCGGTTGTGGTCGTATTGGTCGATTTCTTCCACGTGGATTCTGCCCGTAGGCCGCCCTGAACACTCAGCGGTCCGAATTTGGTACCATACGTCAGGTAAGCAGCATGAATCTGTTCATCGTAATTAAACTGATTGAAATAGGAGGGAATCTCCGCTAAATGCAGGTTGTCATATCCGGTGGAGGATGTTGTCGTATTGCTGACATCACTCTGCCAACCCGCTTCCAGCTTGCTGTTCTCGTTTAATTTATTGGTGTAATCCAGTTTGAATTCACCGGTCTTCGAATTGTTGGATGAGTTTTGTGCTATTTCCGATTGCGGAATGCCCGATCCGGCATTGGTTTGTACGTAAGTGTTGTCACTGCTCCGGTTGTGTACGGAGTAACTGACGTTAGCCTGCAGGTTTGAGACTTTATTGAAATCATGTTCATAATCCAGATTCACGTTTAAACTGGGCCGGGTGGATGTACCTGTATTATTCCGGCTGTAATCCCTAAGTATTGATGGCGGAAGTGATATCTGATTCGTTAGTAAATAATTTATATCATTCGAAGTATTCCCGCTTCCTGCCAGTCCGAATCCGGAAACACCGAGACTGTTTTTTTGATCCAAATGATACGTGATACCGGCTCGGGTGAAAAGTCCGGAGAAGGCATTGTCCATCGTGTTGTTTTGATTCAACCATGTAGTAGTACCTCCTGTCGTAGAGGTTCGGTCGTTATATCCTCCCCCATGAAGATTCATGGCGCGATAGCCCAGATTGAAGTAGGCATCCACTTTGTTGCCGGTATAATTAATGCCGGCACCCACTGACTTTCCCAACGTGCCGCCCAGTGGGTAGAATAGTCCGGCAGAGACACTCCCGTAATATCCTGCCTTATGATTTTTCTTCATTACCAGGTTAATGATTCCTGCCGACCCTTCCGGATTATATTTGGCGGATGGATTGGTCATGATCTCCACTGATTCAATGCTTTCGGCGGGCATTTGTTCCAGCACCTGTGCCCTGTTGTCGGCCGTCAGCCCGGATGCTTTTCCATTAATCCAGACCTCCACATTTGAATTGTTCCGCAGGGAGATATTCCCCTGGGTATCCACATCCACCGAGGGGATATTTTTCAATATTTCCGTTGCCGAACCTCCGGCTGCCGAAATGTTCTGATCCACGCTGAATACTTTTTTGTCCGCCTCGAAACGTACCTGCGGTGTTTTCCCGATCACTTCCACCTCTCCCAGTTTCCGGGTTGTTCCAAGCAGGAGTATCGTTCCCAGGTCAACATCCGATCCACTGACAGTAACTGATTTAACGGCTGTAGTATACTCGATATACGTAATGCGGAGTGTGTATTTCCCATCCCCGACCAGCGGAATAGTGAAAACACCCAGTGAATCGGTCACAGCGCCAGCGATCAGGTTCTTGGATCCCTGCTTAAACAGAGCCACGTCGACATACTGGATGGGTGTTTTAGTTTCGAAATCACTGATTTTTCCTTTTATCAACGAGGCTGCAAATAGAGGATAGGTGGATAATAACCACAAAATAATGACAACATACTTTTTCATATGAATAAATAGTTAAGTTATACAATGAAAGGATACTGAAAATTAATTTGAAATGTTAGACCATTGATGAGACGGAAAGTTTAATGAAATGTTCGAATATTATGATGGGATCTTTAATCATTTCTACCTAAATAATTTAAATAGAGTTGCCACCATAAAGAAACCAAAAATAAAACACAATATCAAATACTTAACCACACAAGAGGACACAATAGAGAACGCAATAGTATAACACAATAGAGAAACACAATATCAAATATTTACTCACAATAATTACAGAATACTAAAAAACAAGAAAGGACATAATTATCAAATATTTAACAGTAATTCTTGATTTTAAACTGAATAAGATTCCTGAATTTATTATTCTATTTGTGAACGAGTGTGGGTGATTTAAGTTATTGGCTTTTTCTCTATTGTGTACTCTTGTGTTGTGTTTCTATTGTGCACTATTGTGTTGTGGTTCCTGAATTTCTATTGTATCCTTTTGTTTTTCATGAATTAATTTTGTGTTTCTATTGTACATTATTGTGGTTTACGAATTTCTTTAAAGTCCTAATGTTTTCTTTAGTGGTTTGCTTTTGCTCCACCTTGCGTCCGCCTTCCGTTTGCATCCGGTTTTGATATAATCAATATATAATTAATAAGTAATCAATAAAAAATCAATTAAAAAGCTAATTTTATTTAGATATTGATTATTAATTGGGTTCGTATTCATTTGAAATTATTATTTTATTATTTTTTACAGAACCGGATGCAAACGGTATGTGGATGAATGGTATAGAAAAAGCGGTTGGTAACTGGCAGTCTTTTCCAACTAAACGATCCAGCACTGCAGATAAAAGAGGTCTATGCTGCTATGTATTTGTACGGAGCGGAGATGGGAAAAGGTTTCGGATTCGGTGTTGTGGAAGTGAAGTGCTTATTGATAAGTAAAAGTAGATATTGAATAAACAACATGAAAACACTTGCTTAATTACAATAACTTTCTTATTTTTTGCTTGCAAAAAATAAGAAAGTTATTAAGATAACCCAACGGTATATGCTGGATGAGTTTGTCAAAAAACATTCAAACGTACTCAAGCCTTTAAATAAATGGATAGAACGGATAGAGAGTGCACATTGGGTCAAACACAATGATCTGAAAGCTGTTTTTACGGATGCGGATTATATCACCAACAGCCGTTATGTGTATAATATAAAAGGCAACAAGTATCGTTTAATAGTAGTAATTGTATTTTTGCCGGCGAGTAGAACATACGCTTTGCAGGTACACATTTCGAATACGATAAAATACATGCGAAAACAATCTAAAGAATAAACAGTTGAAAACAACTAATATTAAAACAGAGAAGGAATACAGAGATATTTGTGCAACCATGGAATCCTTATTGAAAAAGGCACAAAACTGGGTGATATGGAACTGTTGACAAGCGAGGATAAAAGTGACTATATGCGATTGTCGGCAATAGTGCGCCAATGGAAAAAAGCGCATTACCCTCACCCCATACCTATCACCCCGTTAATAGCCCAAATACAGGAAAGGATGGCTGAATGCAATCTAAATTAGAAGCTAGATAGTCAAAATTATTATCGACTTCAATTTTTCGTAAAGTAGAAGTTAATAAACAAGTTCCACAAGATAAACAAAATGTCATATTTGAGTGTTGTGTGCAAATTGATCAAGGCTCAAACAGTAATATTAAAGGTCACGGTTCTGCTTTGGGAACGGCTTTGATCGGTAGTCTGTAGTTATTGGAAGAATAAAGAACAACCCTTATGGAAACAAAAGATCAATTAAAGGACATGGAACTACCGGCAGGCATACGAGAACGGTATGTTACCGGAGTCAACGGCCTGACAGTACATGTGCTGGAAGCCGGTTTTGATATGCCAAAACGCCCGGTTATACTTCTGCTGCACGGATTTCCGGAACTTGCCTACAGTTGGCGGAAAGTAATGCTGCCATTGGTCGCTGCGGGTTACCATGTGATCGCTCCTGATTTGCGTGGTTACGGTCGCACAACGGGATGGGACAATAGGTATGATGGAAATTTTGCCTCTTTCAGAACACATCAACTTTCCCGTGATGCCCTCGGTTTGATGATGGCTATGGGACATGATTCTGTTTACACTATCGTGGGACACGACGTGGGTGCGACAGTAGCGGCCTATTGCGCTCTTGTCAGACCGGATTTTTTTCGGTCAGTTGTTCTTCTAAGTTGTCCCTTCGGTGGAGTACCACCCTTACCTTTTGGCGTTGGAGAGCAATCTGCACCGAATCTACAACAGACAGCACCTGTGCAAGATCCCCTTGCTTCATTATCCAGACCACGTAAGGACAGCACCACCTATTTCTCATCACGCAGTGCCAATGATGATATGCTAAACTGCAAGCAGGGCCTTCACGATTTTCAGCGGGCTTACTTTCACGTAAAGAGTGCCGACTGGAGCCAGAATAAACCATTTCCACTTACCTCAGGCACTGCAGAAGAATTCGCTAAACAGCCGACTTATTATGTTTTGGATCTTGATAAAACAATGCCGGAGGTAGTGGCTCCTGACATGCCCTCGCAGAAGGAAATATCCGCCTGTAAATGGCTCCCGGAAATCGACCTTGATTTCTATACCCAGGAGTTTAAACGTGCCGGTTTCCAGGGCGGATTAAATTGGTACCGTTGCACTACCGTTGGATTAAACAGATCTGACCTCGAACTTTTTTCGGGTCACACGATAGATGTGTCTTCTTGTTTCATTTCAGGGATCGCCGATTGGGCAACATTTCGTCCGCCAGGTGCATTAGAGCAGATGCAGCAACGGGCCTGTACAAAAATGCAAAGTTTTCACATCATTGAAGATGCGGGTCACTGGGTACAACAAGAACAACCTGAACACCTCACCAAATTAATTGTCGATTTTTTGCAAAACGTAAAATAGGCGACGTTTGATAGTATTACAAATTCCCGGCAACAGAAAGGTTGAAATCGATATGATTTAAATTTGCCTCCAACAACTCATAATGAACTTAGGGGTAATAAAATAATTTTAACGTTTTAAATCGAAGGGGAGGAGGGTGTTTTGAGACCTATCGGTAAATAACAACAAATTACGATCTTCCAACCTTACGAAGTGTGGTTTATCTTTCACTACTTGCTTGTAGCGAGGGGCTCATAGTAAAGCACGATTGCACCGGAGCCTAATATTTTTGTTTTAATGAGTTTCAGAATCATTTTGTCAGGTATGTTTTTAAACAGTGGTAAGCCACTTCCCAGGACAACCGGATGAACTCAGAGCTGGTATTCATCAATTAAGCCCAGTTGCATGCAGGTAACTATTAAGCCCGGGCTGCCAACAAAAATGTTTTTACCGGGTTGTCGCTTGAGTTCCATCACTTCTTCTTTTATGACTTCCTTTTTCAATGTTGAATTTTTCCAATCAACCTGCTGAAGCGTCCGGGAATAAACAATTTTTGGAATATTGTCTATTAACCGGGCAAATTCATCCTCCGCTTTGTTCCCGGTAGGATTTTCCACTACTGTTGGCCAATAACTTTCCATAAGCTGATAGGTTATCCTTCCGTATAAAAGAAGGCCTGCGTCACGAAACAGTTCATTATAATGTTCATGAAGTTCATCATCAACTATCCCTGCCGTGTGATCGCAATACCCGTCAAGGGTCATATTGATAGCTGCAATTAGTTTTCTCATATTAATTCATTTAAATAAAGTGTCCATTTTTATATTGGCCGGGGGATGTTTACGCTGTCGCTGCCCCATTCCCGATTCCGTTTGTAGTATATATGGATTGAGATCGTACTACTCTCATTTACTTACCAATAGTATTTTATGATTTTCCTGCCCCCTTGTAACCGGCCTTAATCACTCCGCCCGGTGTAACTAAACTTCCTATACATGTAAATGCTACTGGATAATTTAAACATGTAGAAAAATAAAAATGTTTATCAGGTGTTTGATTTAACAATCTCAATATTTGCTGTCCTTACGGATAAGTTACAATGTGCTTTAATTCTCTATTATATTAACTTATGAACCCAGACCAACACGTCCGGGTTTTTTAATGCATGGAGACACCCTTAAACAGCTATTTTATAAATTTGTTTAAAAATAATTTTTACAGTTAAGTGGCATTGTTAAAAATATTTTGTATTTTTGAAGGCGAAAAAATAAGAAATAGCTTTGCAAAAAGTAAATGAAATTTGCACAGTTGGGAATCTCTATCGTTTGGGTCATATTTATATAACAAAAGAAATGAAAAAAGCAATCATTATCATTCTGACTTTGATATCACTCAATGTTGTAGGACAAAATCACTTAATCGGGATAAAAGGAAGTACAAACTGGACGAATGTTTCTTCAAATGATATTTTTAGTGGAACCAATTACAGAACCGGACTTTCTGGTGGACTGACATACGAA
>Ga0302216_1000192_pt1 | contig 24267 bp, 8 predicted proteins | sample II_Fen_N3_2_FD_194575 | JGI IMG/M metagenome (GOLD analysis project Ga0302216, IMG submission 194575) | Peat permafrost microbial communities from Stordalen Mire near Abisko, Sweden - II_Fen_N3_2 | ecosystem: Environmental > Terrestrial > Soil > Wetlands > Permafrost | place: Sweden: Abisko...
TGCTGTGCCGCGTCGGTGATCTGCATCACATTGCCCGAAGGATCGTAGGTGTAGTCCAGATCCTGAAGCGTGTCTGCGCCGCTGTTGCGCGTGGTCAGAAGTCGCGTGAGCCGGTAGGTCAGCGGATCGTGATCGTAACGCGTGGTGGATCCATTCCCGTACTGGATGCGCTGCCGCTGTCCCTTGGCGTCGTAGTCGATCGGGGAGGAGTTGTTTGCAGGAAATACGCTCATATGCGGAGTCAGGATGCTCACATTTTCCCCAAACCGATCGCAAATATTTGTGCGGCTCATTTGATTCGAAATGGAAGTGGAATACTCATTTGCTTCGCATTTATTCTCTGTTATGTTTCAATATCACCCTCTCTAACAGGGTATTTGCTAACGATTCTGTCGACGCCATATCCCCATTTTGATTTCCCGCGTGAATAATGAATGACAAGACCGATGGCGCGCTTGTATTTGCTGGTATTAATCATGTTGATGTGCTTCAATCCTACAAATACTGAAAAAAACATCGTCACTGAGCCTGTAGATATTTCGGCTTGCTTCCAGTTTATGTAATTGCCAAATCTCCATCTAACATGTTTATCCCATGGGAGGCTGAGCCCACATTGCATGCCGTGTGGGTCAATTTCGACACTGCGAAATGAAAATAGTGTACAAAAAACAACTATGGCGATGCTTGCTAAGATATCGTTCGAAGTAATTTCTCCTTTAAGAATTCTGCGTGCCACAAGAATGCTTAGGCACCATATTGTCAATCTAATTGGCATGGGCTGTCTAAAAAGCATTTTTTTCAGCTTTCCAAGAGTCGTTCGGTTTCAGGCCTGAGTAAGTGCCGAATTCTGCGGCAATATATTCTGAAATAATGCCTCCTAAAAGCCCACCTATGGCGTAGATAATAATTGCTTCAGGACCGGAAGCTGATGTAATTATTTGAAGGGAACGCAACGCTGCGAATAAAACTGGCCCTCCATAATCTCCTCCCAAGAGGCTGCCTCCGGTCCTAAGTCCCAGGTAGCCCGCCATACTAAATTTGTATTGCCCTTGATTCTCTATGTAGTTTTTCTCTTTCGCTATATTTTGAAATAGCGTTACGGCTTTCCCAACAGCTGATAATGCTGCTCCTGCCTTCTCGATTGTCCCTATTTCATGTTCAGCTTGTGCGGCAGCAGACGATGCGCGTTCATATTGCTTTTTTGCGCCTGAAGTTGATCTGTTCGCATATCTTTTTTGTGTAGCTTTTGCGTCTAATAATTCTTTGGTGGCATTTTTGTTGATTGCATCCCTGGCTGCTTTGTTGAAAATTGCTGAAATTATATCAATAGGGTTAGGGGATGGCAGATCTTCTGTTGTCCCGCCGTTGTTTCCGCCTTTTTCTTTTCCAGTACGTCCGGTTGCAGTTACTGTGTCGCTGGAATTTCCGAAATCTTTCCCATATTTTCCTGGGTTAACATTAGAAATGCTATCTGGGCTTACTGAGTGGACTCCACCAAGCCCCCAATGAGGGGTTTCTCCAGTGCCCCTGCCAGTAACTCCGGTATGTTCACTTTTTTCACCATCTCCACTACCTGATTTTATACCGGATGATGATGGTACATGATGAGAAGGCTTGTGTGCGTGGCTTTCGCTATTAAATCCATATTGGGTCTGTGGTACACCATATGCACTGGACGGATCCATTCGATGATCTCGTTGCCATGTGCTTCTGCCATGCTTTGGGCTTGCTTCTCTTCCATCCGGATCAATCAGTCCAGTAGGATGATTTCTGACATAGGCGTACAAGCACGCCCCGTCGACCATTCCCGCCGGATCTGCCGCCGTCCACCTTCCCAGCCACGGTGCATAATACCGCGCTCCGTGGTAGTAGAGCCCGGTCTCTTCGTCCTTCTCCTTGCCAGTGTAGCGGTACCGCTTCCTCTGCACCTCGGCCTGATTGCGACCAGACTGGTAACTGGTATCGCCGTAGGGGTAGTATTCCTCGTAGCTGATAAGAGCTGCGCTCTCGTCCAGCTCCAGCGTGGCGCTTTGTAGGTGGTTGTCCAGCTGGTAACGGATCGTCTGGGCAGCCGAGGAATCGCTCCCAATCGTTCTTGTTTCCACCAAGGCGATGCGCTTGACCCCGTCCATGATGTGTAGCGTCTCGCGCTCCAAGGTCACCGCAGAGCTTTGGCTCTTGCGGTAGATCTCGAAGCCGCCTAGGTAGATGCGCTCTTCGCTCTGCCCCGGCTTTTCCGTGAGCTTGCGTACCCGCTGCCCAGCGCTGTCGTAGACGTACCACGTCTCCGAAGTGCCTCGCTTCACAGACTTGAGGTGCTCGTTGTGGTCCCAATCCAGCACATCCAGATGCGGCATGGTCGTGAACGACCCGAAGGCATTGTGGGAGTAGCTGTCGGTGGTCTGTCCCACTGTGGTGGTGCTCAGGCGGTTGCTGTCCGTCGCGTAGGTGTAACTGCGATTCCAACTTCCCGCGTTGGCCGTGTGAATCAACGACAGGATGTTTCCGACTTGGTCGTAGCTCCACTGTCGGGTGTAGTTGCGCAGAGCCGCCCCATCTCCGGGCAGCGCCTGAGCAGGATTGAAGCCCTCGGCTTCCGGCTCCGTGGTCGCCCCGTTACTCACATGCTCGCGGCCCGTTGCCTTGGTCAGCCGATAAAGGGCATCGTACTCATAGAGGGCGGTTGGGCTTACTACGGCGTTGTTGAAGAAGACAGTCTGCTGTGCCGCGTCGGTGATCTGCACCACGTTTCCCGAAGGATCGTAGGTGTAGTCCAGATCCTGAAGCGTGTCTGCGCCGCTGTTGCGCGTGGTCAGAAGCCGCGTGAGCCGGTAGGTCAGCGGATCGTGGTCGTAACGGGTGGTGGATCCATTCCCGTACTGGATGCGCTGCCGTTGCCCCTTCGCGTCGTAGTCGATGTTCGAGACGAAAGTGGTGGCTGTCGCCGATCCGCGCAGTTTGACATCCACTTGGTTCAGCAGGTTGGCTTCGTTATAGATGGGCAGGACTTGGCTGGCCGGGACATTCGCGTTGTGCGGAGTATCGATCTGGACCACGCGCCCCAATGCGTCATAGCTTGTGGCGGTGGTGAAGGACTCGCCCATGGCCACGAAAGTCGCCCAATCCGGAATAACTTTGACATCCAAGGTCAATTGCCGGACAGATTCTGTCACATTGCTGTGGAAGTCTCGCTGGCTGTCGGTGGAGATGCCCGCTCCGTCCTTGTGGCTGTAGGCTTGGCCTCGGGCGTTGCGCGCTTTGGCATCGGCAAGCGATTCGCCATAGACGGTCGCCTCTGCGACAAATGATGCTCCGTTTGCGGTGACACTCCGCTGGAGAGGACGGCGCAAGGCATCGTAAGAAAAGCTCTGAGAACGTTCTTCCGTGGTGCCGGCCGCCTCCCAGATCTTCTGCGAAGCACTGGCTGTATCCAGCCACAGGAGTTTGCTGCCTGAATCCGGATTATTGGATGCGATGACGCGCCCTAAGATGTCGTAGGTCTGATTCAATACGACAAGTGCCGGGGTTGTGGCATCCCGAGACACCGTCTGTTTGAGGAGGTTGCCTTCCAGATCCAAGGTTGCACGACTGGTGTGGAATGTGGTTGCATCGCGGGACATGGTTTGACGCATGATACTGTTATCGGCTTTGCAATTTGATTGATGTTTTCAAGAGCAGCATAGCTAATCCCACCTGGATCACGTTCAGAGCGATGCCGAATAGTGCCATATTCAAGATTTTGCGCCTATGCGCCGATGCTTTGTGTGAAAACTACTATTCCTCTGTCTGGTGGGCTTTCGTTCACCCCTCACCCTAGTGATCTTCTTTCCCCAAAAAGTCCGCATCTCTGCAATTGTATGCGCAATCATTGCCTTCGTAGTCCAGCCGACGAATCCGCTGCAATGTTCACCTCCCGTATTTCGTCATGACAGCTTTCCACAAGGATTCGGCATCTAGCTCCCATGGAAGTATGCTCCGCTCGTAATTATTTAATTGATCATGAAAGCCGCATATGAGAATATTATTTTCAACCACGACAGAGTCAAAGTACTCTGGCGGCCATGACGTAAATATGTTTCCAGAAATCATCGATTTCCAGGATAAATCCAAAGGAATAGTTTCCCAAACATCTTTCCCGCTTCTTAAAACAAACAGTGTTGCATAAGTGAGTTGACCTTGCCGTCCACGCTGTACTCTTTCTTGTGCGGAATACATATATATATCACCATTGGTGGACTTGTAACATTTTTGTGGATACTGAGGTGAGTATTTGTCATTGCGAAAGTACACCAGATGTTTCCTCTCGCCCAAAGAGCCTTGTGGCAATCAAGGATTCACAAACGCTATATTGAATCTATATCCTTTTTTTGTGCTCGTTCTTGTGAAATGAATTTGCGCATGATTCATCTCTTCGCACAGAAAGGAACTTGTGTCATTTGGAAGGCCAATAATAATTTTCCCTCAACTGGCTCGTCGGGGTTTGAAAACTCTTCTCCACAATATGGAAAATGGTCAGAATGGATAATGGCGTTAACTTCTGCTAGATGCTTTTGTGAAGTCGATATCGTCATTGCGTGAAACGGGTTATTCGGTCGAATTCGTTGTGCTTTTGTTACATTATTGATAAGCATTGCTGGTTGCGGAAATGCTGTGCTGCTATTTTTGCATGTCATTGTTTATTGCTGTTATTTTCCACGCATCTCTTTTTTTGATTATTTGCGTATTAAACCAAATTTCGCCATTCCCAAGCATGATGCCGCTTGATAGGTGTGTTAATTTTTGCTCGCTAATGAATATGCTTTTAGTGAATTCGTGATTGAATATCTGCGCGGCGACAGCTGTGAATGCTTTTGGGCTTCGCAATGCAAATTTTTTTCCATCAATTTTTGCGGAGATTGGGTATTTTATCATTTGTGATATTCGCTCATAGTCGTTTGAGTCAAGTGCTGTCAAAAATAAGGCGTAAAATGTATCGAAATCTTTCGCATTTTTTCGATATGAGCACATTCTGTCTTTGAACTCGTTTCCGCCATATTTTAGCTGACATGCCCCTTGAGAATTTGCTTCTAAAGTGATGGCGAATAGCCATATTGTTGCTATTCTATCTATTTTCATAGGCGCCTTTTTCGAATAGGATTGACTCGCGCGCTCTTCTGTTCTCGTTCCCGCCACTTGTCTTGAAAGTGCTAATTAACTGTGCAATGTGATGGCTTGAATCTCCAGCATTTATGGCTTTGACAATGGCGGACTTCATTAGCGCTGATCTGCCGGCATTGAAGCCAATGCTAACTAATGCGTCGAATTGAGGTTGCGATAAATTTGACTTAATGTTTTTGTGTATTCCATCCTGGATCCACTCCAAATCTATCTTTAACTGGCTAGTCGCTCTCTCTTCACTCCATCCATTTTTGATAGCGGTGAACTCATTCTTGGTTAGTTCGCTGATTCCTTTTTTTGCGATAAGGTGGCCGTACCCTATTGTGGCGTAGCCTTTGCTGTCTTCGTATGGTATGTGTATTTCGTTGTTTTTTACCATTCCTTCGCTATTTTTGAGCCATTCTATTCCTTTTTCACTTATTGAGCGGGGCTGTATATTGCCACTATAGACACCAATTTCTTTTTTCTGATTATTATTTGTGAGGGGTGGTGTACTATGTATATTCTCAATGCTACTAATTCCTCCAGGCGCGCCAAAAGGATCATTCATACGATCTCGAATGTGGGTCTTATCCGTTGTATCTGACGCTTTCCCATCCGGATCCACCAACCCTGTCGGGTGGTTCCTCACATAAGCATACAAGCACGCCCCGTCCACCATCCCTGCGGGATCTGCCGCCGTCCATCGTCCCAGCCACGGCGCATAATACCGTGCTCCATGGTAGTAGAGTCCAGTCTCTTCGTCCTTCTCCTTGCCGGTGTAGCGGTACCGCTTCCTCTGCACCTCGGCCTGATTGCGACCGGACTGGTAGCTGGTATCGCCGTAGGGGTAGTATTCCTCGTAGCTGATGAGTGCTGCGGTTTCGTCCAGCTCTAGCGTGGCACTCTGTAAATGATTGTCCAGTTGGTAACGGATCGTCTGGGCTGCCGAAGAATCGCTCCCAATCGTTCTTGTTTCCACCAAGGCGATGCGCTTGACCCCGTCCATAATGTGGAGAGTCTCCCGCTCCAGGGTCACCGTACCGCTTTGGCTCTTGCGGTAGATCTCGAAGCCGCCCAGGTACAAGCGCTCCTCGCTCTGCCCCGGCTTTTCCGTAAGCTTGCGTACCCGCTGCCCGGCGCTGTCGTAGACGTACCACGTCTCCGAAGTGCCTCGCTTCACAGACTTGAGGTGCTCGTTGTGGTCCCAATCCAGCACATCCAGATGTGGCATGGTCTTGAAAGAGCCATGGGCATTGTGGGAGTAGCTGTCGGTGGTCTGCCCCACCATGGTGGTGCTCAGGCGGTTGCTGTCGCTGGCGTAGGCGTAACTGCGGTTCCAGCTTCCCGCATTGGCCGTGTGAATCAACGACAGGATGTTTCCGACTTGGTCGTAGCTCCACTGTCGGGTGTAGTTGCGCAGTGCCGATCCATCCCCGGGCAATGCCTGGGCTGGGTTGAAGCCATCGGCTTCCGGTTCTGTGGTCGCCCCGTTACTCACATGCTCGCGGCCCGTTGCCTTGGTCAGGCGGTAGAGCGCATCGTACTCATAGAGAGCGGTTGGGTTCACTACGGCGTTGTTAAAGAAGACTGTCTGCTGTGCCGCGTCGGTGATCTGCATCACATTGCCCGAAGGATCGTAGGTGTAGTCCAGATCCTGAAGCGTGTCTGCGCCGCTGTTGCGCGTGGTCAGAAGCCGCGTGAGCCGGTAGGTCAGCGGATCGTGGTCGTAACGGGTGGTGGATCCATTCCCGTACTGGATGCGCTGCCGTTGCCCCTTCGCGTCGTAGTCGATGTTCGAGACGAAAGTGGTGGCTGTCGCCGATCCGCGCAGTTTGACATCCACTTGGTTCAGCAGGTTGGCTTCGTTATAGATGGGCAGGACTTGGCTGGCCGGGACATTCGCGTTGTGCGGAGTATCGATCTGGACCACGCGCCCCAATGCGTCATAGCTTGTGGCGGTGGTGAAGGACTCGCCCATGGCCACGAAAGTCGCCCAATCCGGAATAACTTTGACATCCAAGGTCAATTGCCGGACAGATTCTGTCACATTGCTGTGGAAGTCTCGCTGGCTGTCGGTGGAGATGCCCGCTCCGTCCTTGTGGCTGTAGGCTTGGCCTCGGGCGTTGCGCGCTTTGGCATCGGCAAGCGATTCGCCATAGACGGTCGCCTCTGCGACAAATGATGCTCCGTTTGCGGTGACACTCCGCTGGAGAGGACGGCGCAAGGCATCGTAAGAAAAGCTCTGAGAACGTTCTTCCGTGGTGCCGGCCGCCTCCCAGATCTTCTGCGAAGCACTGGCTGTATCCAGCCACAGGAGTTTGCTGCCTGAATCCGGATTATTGGATGCGATGACGCGCCCTAAGATGTCGTAGGTCTGATTCAATACGACAAGTGCCGGGGTTGTGGCATCCCGAGACACCGTCTGTTTGAGGAGGTTGCCTTCCAGATCCAAGGTTGCACGACTGGTGTGGAAGGTGGCTGTATCGCTTTGACTGACGGTGACGACCACGCGTCCGAGGGTATCCAAGTAAGCGCAAGTGGGTGTGTTGGCGTGCGCCGCCGCCAATGCCGCGGCTCGCTTCTGTGCCGCATCGCTTGAATCCTTGCGGCTAGCGTACCAGTCGCTTTCCAAAACGGTGTCGTTTTGGTCCCACGTGGCCTGCTCCCAAGGAGTGAACTCCACCTTGCTGAAGGTGCCGTCAGGCAAGTCGGTGCGGATCACGCGCCCTGGTGGATCGTAGCTTAAGACCGCACTCACGCCTGTCGTCACCAGCTCCGGCTCGCTGTCGAAGGCTGCCGAATCGGTGAAGTAGGGCTCGTAACGCTTGACCACATTCCCCTTGTTGTCGTAAACCTTGCGTCCTGTGCCCACCCAACGATGCGTGGTGTTCTGGATCAGCGGCGTTCCGTCGGGGTTGCGCAGCAATGTCCCCGAGGTGTCGTGCGCAAATGCGTCTCCAGGTTCGGCTTGCACCTTGGTGAGGATCTCTCGCCCCAGTCCATCGGTATAGAGCCAGCTTTCCTGCCAACGGGTGGTGGACCCGCCAGGGCTGGAACGATGCTGTTCGCGGGTACGGGTCTGGACGCGTACCGGCAGCTGGGTTAGGTCATAGAGGATGGTGGTGGTGGGATCGTCACTCGCGGAGGCTTCAACGGTGGTGGCATCAATGAAATCACCTTCGAAGGAACCGGCGCTTTCCTTGCCCAGTACGAATGTTGCTGTCACGCGTCCCAAGGCATCGAAACGGGTGGCGGTGTTGTTGTCGTTAGGATCGGTGATCCACCAAGGACTCAACGTACGGTAGTTGTTTTTGACGGAAACCGTGTTTCCCAAGCTGTCTGTGCTGGATTCCACCAGCAACCCGTAACTGTCCCAGGCCTGGCTAAACGTATTGCCCCATGGATCGATGGAACCCACCGGCAGGTAAAACCGCGTCTTGTCGTGCAGGATGCGCGCCGAGTGAGCCCACCAGAGTCCATCGGTGTCTCCCGGGAAGCTTTGATATCCACCATCGGCAATGTCGTTAGCTCCGACGCGTGTTCCAAATACAGAAGACAGCAGCCCTGGCGTGAAGGCGACAATCCAGGTGGAATGCGGCAAAGCCAGCGTTCCTGTTTGTCCAAGTGCCAATGCTGTTGCGGACAGGGCGTCATCATAGTAGAGGATGCGCTTAGCCTCAATTCGCCGCTTCTGGAGCGAAGAACCGACAGCCGTTGACTCGTAGGGAATTTCTGCGGCTTGCGAAAAGGATGTTTCCAGTTCCGATGCCGTGAAGGCCCGTCCTGCAGGAAGGGCAAGCCCCGACAGCTCCCACGTGCTTGTTTCCACGGGTACGGCAATGCGGTGAGGCCCATCCGGCTCTACTTGGTGCGTTACCCGGTTTGTGGTGAGGGTGATGTGGGACACTGCCTGTTCTGCTTGGGATGGCCCCGACGGATTCCGTCGCGGGTAACCTATGGCAGCGGTGTGCAAAGGTGTTCCGAAAGCATCCACTTCTAGGGTCAATTCTTGCTGCACGCGAGGATCTGAAACGACGCGCTCATAATGGATGGTCCGCGCTTCCAGATTCGTTCCCAAGAATATTCCGTAAGGGCGAAGTAAGTCCGTGTACCGAGGCTGGAGCACTTGCACCGCATGGTTTTGCTCTAGTACGGAATAAGGGATGTTCTCTTGAACTGTGCCGTCTTCGGCATAGACTTCCTGGTGTAGCAGGTTGCCGCGCAGGCAACGCGTAGCTTGGCGCAATTCTTCGGGAGTCAGGCCCTTTGGGAGAATTGAATCGGGGAAGGTCCAGGCCAGGGCATCGCCTTGGAACCATTCCGTCTTTAGGCGTTCCGTCAGTGAGCCAGCAGCAAACCAAGCTCCTGTATGAAACCAGCTCTCGGTTCGCATCGGAGGACGGACCAACGTGTTTGCAGGATGCCCAGGCGTGCCAGTCCACGACTCGGCATCCCATTGCTGGACATGGGCAAATCCTCGGAATTCCTTCTCTACGCCGTCCCAGAAACCGTGATGGTAAGCGTAGCGCTTCACCAGACGTGTGCCTGTGTTCTGCTCGATGGTCTCCGATGATGCAACTACATGGACAGGAAACGGCAGTCGGGTTGCCCAGGGTTCTCCGGTCGCACGGTCAGAGAGGAAAAACTCCGTAGAGGAAGCGTAATCCAAATGCGTTTCGGCACCCAAGTTGTTGCGTACGACTTCCAGAAGATGAGGCTTTTTCCCCATCAGGTCCACGTAGCGCAACGGGGCGGAAGAATCCCCTGGTAGGGGCGAAGACCACACCAAGCATGCGGTTCCCTTGCCCAGAAAATCGGTCACTTGGATGGCGCTGAAATTGTCCACCTGTGGAAATGCTGGCACTTCCACCGCTTCGCTCCAAGCACTTCCGGAGAGGTTGCGCCAAAACCGAACGTGTTCGCCGTCCAGGTACAGAATGTCGGCAAGCCCTGTGCCATCCAGATCTGCGATGCGGATGCGCGAAGGAGAAAATTGGTCGGGCCGATCAAAGAGCGGCGCATGATCCATCGTCACCTTGGTCCCGAAGCGACCATATCCCAAGTTGGGCCAATAACAGATTTCGCCGTTGCGGATGCGTACAATATCGGACAGTCCATCGCCGGAAAGATCAGCCAAGTGGATGGCTTCCGTCTCGCTACCGACTAGGAAGCGAGGTCCCTTCTCTTCATTCAGTAAGCCCGGATTGGAAAGTCTTTGAGACGGGCCGAATCCATCGCGTCCCAAAGAAGGATGCCAAGTGAAGACTTCAGCTTCTGTGATCAAAAGATCCGGTAGGCCATCGCCATCAAGATCGATCTGATGCAGATGAGGACTTCCCCAGTCGACCACAGGCACGGTTTCGAAGGAACGAAATGGGCTCCATCCGGGCTGTGCTCCCGAGGGAAATGGCCCGGCGGCATCGCGTGGATCTTCTCGCTCCACAAAGCCGGGTGTGGTTCCGGCATTTTCGACCAAGGCCATCTTTCCTTCGCCAGAGACATCCGCCAATTGCGCTGAACGTGAATGCGCGAGAGCCGGTTGGCTGGGCAGTTCGCGAGTTGCCCCGAAGGCTCCACCGCCCAAGTTGGGAGCGTAATACCAAGCGTCTGCAAAGGGTGCCAAAACTCCGGGGATGCCGTCGCCGTCCAAGTCCACCCATTGGAAGCGGGTGCCGTCGATGCCTTCCGGGAGCGATGGTGCGTCTGCGATTCGAACGGCAGCATCGAATGTCGCTGTGGAGTACTCAAACTCCAGAGGAGGAGTAACTTGGTCTGGTTTGCCGGCGATGTGGCCTATCGCCTGTATCCGTACGAGGTGGGATAGATCGGGCTGCTCATCGTACTCGAACCGCGTAGAACGCACCAACACAGGATTCTGGCCAAGCTCCGCGAAGCGATGAAACATCAGGACCCGTCGGCAGAGACGCCGTGTGCGCACCTCGAAGCCGGATCGGAAGCTGCTGAAACTGTCGGCCCGCTCAGGCCAGGAAAGATCGGCTGTTGGAGTGGGCGATGCCTGGGAATGGTCGCCATAGTCGAAGACCGTCTCCAAGCAAAAGTCCGCAGCAGAAAATGGCGTAGCGTTCCCGTAGAGGATTCTTTTGAGATAGCGCTGTGCCTGAAGAGGCGATGTGTTCTGCTCGTGGGATGCGGCAGGATTGGTTCCTCGCAGATCCTCTGCTATGTATTCAAAGCGTGCGATGTTGCCATGGTCGTCGCGTGTCTCCTGCCGCAGCCACGAAAAGATTCGGCTGGGTTCTTCGGGATCCGCGATGCGCGCTGACGGATCCTGTCCGTAGATCTCCAGTACGTTCTGGCGGTCTGTCACTCGCCAGTGGATGTCGCCCGTCGAAGTGTCCCAACGCTCGATGCGTGAGAAGCTTCCTTCGGTGCGCGGCTGATAGCGGCGCACCGTGTAGGTGATGCCGTTTTCCGTTGCGCTTCGGATATCCGGTATCCATTGGTCTGAAGTTGAGCGCACCGAAACGGGGACCAGATCTTCAGCACCTGACCAGATGAATGTATCAGCCAGTTCTCCGGATTTCCCGTCCAGATATTGCGGCAGTCCTTTGTTGGTTCTGCGTGTGATGGATGGCGTTGATAGTGACCAGCCTGCGCCGAATATGCCGTTGCCCGTGCCACTGTCGTAGGCGAGCGAGAGCTTTAGCCCGAACCCTTGGCGTGCAGGTGAGATGAAGAGGGGGACTTCTACAGCTCCGGCACCAGTGGCTGGGTTGACAGAAAATGTCTCCCCCATGCTGCGGATGGCACCGCCGCCCTTGGGCAGGGATGCTGGTGCAAGTTTGACATCGGAAAGTGCGGTCTCTCCGGGTGATTTTTTCGGTTGCGTTTCGAGGGGCTTGTCCATGATGGGGAATGACCTCAGGGACTGGGGAGTGGCGGAACGGATGTCAAAACATCTCTGGCGCCGGAATCGTGAAGACGACTTGGTGCGAAGCACCTAAACACAAAATATATCCGAGACGACTTGCGCGCTCCAGGAAATTTCCATAGATTCCAAGCAGTTGCTTGACACCCGGTAGCAGATCAGTGACGGCCAAGTTGCCTGTTGCCGGACGCCCCTACAATGACAATTTCTGTTTTTATAACAGCTCGCTGGCCTCGGCTGGCGAGAGCCACTTTCCCGCATCCGTTCCAAGTCAAGGTATTGCCATGATCCTCTTTCGTTCCCCGATCTTCTCGGCCCTCGATAGCATCCAGCTTGGAGACAGGGCTCAGCTCCAGTCTTCCCCGAACCTTCCTTCACTGCTCGTGAATTGGGGCTCTGCTGTCGTTGACATTGGGGCAGATACTCGGCTCGGATCCATCCTTGCGGTGGGGCCGGTGACGCTTCGTGACCGCGCTTTGGTGGACGGTTCCATCCAGACTGCCTCTACGGTCACTCGTCAGACTGGAACGGTTGTGACAGAAACTGTCACTGAAAACGCAACGTTACAACTTCCCACGGTGCCTTCCATCACCACGGCTTGGCCATCCAGTCCGCAGGCCGGATTCATTGTCCCATCGGGAACCCAAGCCAGTAAGGATGCAGGTGCCTTTGGCGATGTTGCTGTGCAGTCCGGTGGAACCCTGACGCTGTCCGCAGGCACATATTTCTTCGGTTCGCTGGTTTTGGAAGCTGGTGGCGTGATCCGCACGACGGGTGCCACTGTTATCGAGGTCCGTGATAGTTTGGCGCTGCGCGCAAAGATCTTGGATTCGTCCGGCAACACGGCGTCGATATCGTTGCGTTACCGTGGAACGGCTGCTGCCACCGTCGAGCAGTCATTTCGCGGTTCCATTCTGTCACCTTCTGCCCAACTCATCTTGGGCTCTTCTGGAGCACAGGAGTACCGAGGCCAATTCCTAGGCAAACAATTGGTACTGCGTCCCGACATCGTTGGCGTGGCTGAAATTCCTGCTGACGGAGGACTTTTTCCAACCACCCAGAAGACCGTTTTACCGATGCTTGGAGCTGCGCATGGTATCGTGCTCGGCAATGGTTCGTGGGTGCAGGCACCAACAAATACGCTGATCCAGCTTATCAATTGGGGTGCCGAGCCTGTGGTGCTAGGGGATAACGCCTTTTCCGGTCCTATCTCAAGCATTGGCTCCGTTGATCTGGGGCTGCGCGCCCAAGTGGACGGTGATGTCGAAACGGCTGGCAAGGTTATACGCGGCCAAGGCAGCGTAGTAACGGGAACGGTCACCGAATCGACAACTCCCGTTCTGCCATTTCAACCGGCTCCCGCAGAATCCTGGCCGACAGCCAATCAGGGGGCCGTCGTCGTGGATCCGGGCATTCAGAAATCACTTACTCCTGGTGCGTACGGCTCTTTATCGTTGGGCGCCGGATCCAGGATCATCTTGGCAAGCGGGCACTATTGGTTCACAAGCATCGCTCTCCCTTTGGATGCCGCGATCGAAGTCCATGGAGACGTGATCGTTGAAGCGCGCGATGGGTTGGCCGTGTATGGAAAAATCGTGGACGCTTCGGGAAGCCCCGCTGCCGTGCAAGTGCTTTACTGGGGCACATTTCCTGCGACCATCGCCAGTCCATTCCTAGGCTCTGTCCAAGCACCTCATGCGCAACTGACCATCGGTGGTGCAGGGGTAACCGTTCAAGGGCAAGTCTACGCTCAGCAGCTCCTCGTCGAGCCGAATACAATTCTGCTTCCTCCAACATCGGTCGTGCCTGGCATCTTTACGCCGACTACGCCGACACCTGATCCGACTGCCAGAACATTCACGGGACCAGCGCGAGTTGTTGTTCCAAAAACGGCTACCACGGTTCCAACCCAAGTTGTGGTGCAAGGCGCTGAATCATCAGGCGTGATTGATGCCTCCGTGGGAGGCGAAATCTGGGTGACCCCGCTGGGGAACGCCCCGTGGACGCTCGTGGTGCAGACCAAAAATGCCCAAGGTGTGTGGACTAATGTTCCCACTTCGGATGGGAATACTGTAAGCGCCAATGGAGTCAAGATATCTGCTGTTGTCGTTGCGGCACAAGGAAGCAATCCGAGTTTTGTGGTGCAGGTGCAGCAGCAAGAGTCTACACCATCTGTTGGAACATGGACCGTCACTGGCACCGTAACTTGGACTGATGGACGCCCCTTTATTGGAATAATCCAAGCCTATGATAAAGATCTCCGTGACAATCAATATCTAGGTACCGCGAATACGGATAGCACAGGAAAGTACACGATCCAGTTTAGCCAAGAACAATTCGAAGCTTTTGAATTCAACTCTCCAGACATTTTTATCCAAGCCTACCAATCTTCTCAGGGAACTAGTCTTGGAACGTTCATTGAGCAGTCTGCGGTCACATTCAATGCGTCAAGTCCAACAACCATTAACTTGGTCTTGAGCAGTGTGCAACCATCGCCGCTTTCGGAATACGAGCGCCTAGATTTCCTAATCCATCCATTGTTGGAAGGAGACGCTTCTGCTCCCGAGAAGCTTAATCTTGATTCAGATGCCCAATTCTTATCCAATGAACTTGGCGAAAGTTTGGATCGAATTCAGTTTTACATCCAAGCAAATATTGAAAGTAAACGTGGAGTTACTACAGCTCCTGTGCCAGCTACGGCATACTATGGGTTGTATCGTAAGAGTTTTCCGATCAAGACAGAATTACTTTGCCGGCGCACAGAATCGGACATTAAGAGCGGTCTTGATCAAGCTATTGCTGACGGAATCATTGACCTATCGAAACTTGGAACTAACTCGGGCGACATTGCCAAAGTAATCGCTGGGTATCAAAGTTCGCACCTTACTACTACCCTTAAAAACTTTGGAGTACAAACATGGGTTAAACCGGATAATCTGCCTGCCTTGGTCACACTTCTAAAGACATCTACGACGCCTAAGGAGTTTTGGCAGCAGGCTCAAAGCCAAGGGCTACTGAGTCCGACAGATGCTCCTAAGATGAAGACCTTCTACAGCCTCCTTGAGGTTGTTGGAGGGAATCATTCAATGGTGAGCAATCTGCTAGGAGCGCTTCCAACTGGGGCTACTGATGCCAGCGGCCTTGTTACCTTAAGCGTTGAACGGCTAAAAGATATACTCCATAATTCTTATGCCGTGTCCAGCAAAATCACGGACGACGAGGTCACGGCTATAGCCCAGAATTTGGCACAGGTCATTGAACGAGCTTTCACCAAAGAAGCTCTCGTAAATAACCTGCAGCAGGTATCCACGATAGATTTTACGCGCGTTAAGATCCTTCTTCAAAATAACCCTGGAATCGACCCTCGCTTACCTTTGCCAGCAGTACCTCCATTGGTAACCACTGGTTTGTCCAGCACGGATTTTGCAACTGTAGTGGGTGAAATGGAGAAGTTGCGCTTGCAGTTGGCGCTTTATCCTGTCCCTCTTCAGGGAACGACTCCAGAAGAGCGCCGTGCTAATCTTGTCGCCCAATTGCAGTCCTTCAGTAGCAACTTTGCAAGTCCGGTTATCAAAGAAGTTCAAGACCTGCTTCAAGCTGCTTCTGATTTTCGTTTTGGGCGCGATAGGGTCCAGGATCTCTTTGCCAATCACGCGTCTTTCTTTACGGGCAAATCCAAGGAACTTGTAGATGAGACCCAGCGCTGGGTTCGAACCATTGCTCGGTTGTATGCTGTCTATCCCAGCACAGCAGTTGCAACATACCTGCTCTCTTGTGGTTACAAGTCAGCTGGACAGATCGCGCGCACCAGTCGAGTGAAGTTTATTGCCAGTTTTGATCCGACTTATGGAACGGATATAGCCAATACCGTTCATCGGACAGCGCGCAGAATAGTTCAGACATCGATTCAGATGCATGGGCTGTTGCAGTCTTCTCAGAGTTCACTTCCGGTTTATGCGCTGGGAACGGATCAGTCGTCAACAGAGTCCAGCGAAATCTCTTGGGCCAGTTTATTCGGACGCCCTGTATCCGTGCGAGTTCCGGAATGGCGTTCAATCTTGAGCCCTGCAGCCTATTTCGTGGAGCTGCTACGATATCTGGAAAGTTTGGATGCGCCTTCAGGAAAGGCACAACCTTATCAGGCCCTGATCCAACGTCGGCCAGATCTTGTTCATATCGCTTTGGACAAGACAAGCACATTCAGTGAAATTTCGCATTCTCAACTTGTCTTGGAAATCCTGCAAGCTTTTGTTGCGTATTCACACTCATGGACGTCCTCTACATGGGAGTCCATCTCATGGCCACAAATCCAGGACCAAGCAGATGCCGCCCTGCGCAGCGCCGTGGGATACCCTTTTGAATTACCGGTGGATGCCCAGAAGCATGATCAGGACCTTCTTCTTGGTTGTGTAGATCTGCGTCTTGCTGATCTGGGAACAACATTGGTAGGCTGCGGGACTTCAGCAGAACGCGACCGACTGACCAAATCCACTCTCGGACTATCTTCGGGGCAATTTGCGATTCTTGTAGAGCCTAGTACATCTAGTGTAGACATATCCCATCTTGTTGCTTTGTGGGGTGTCGATGCGGCCGGACTGGATGGCTTGAGGACCAAGGTGGCTCAGTTCCTGGATCAGGCACGGATCACATTCATTGAACTTAAGCAGTATTCGATCTCGACCTTTGCTCAAGGAGCTGTATCCGTATCTGTTCCTGATGGCGTTGATCTGGATTCTCTGGCATTTGGATCTGCTTTGGCGAACGCCGATCTTCATCGAGCCAACCGCTTCTTCCGGCTGCTAAAGCAGTTGCGCCTTATCGATCCGACTCGGACCGTACATGATTTGGATGCGGCCTTGCAGGCTTTTGGTTCCGATATCACTGCAGTTTCTTTGCAGAAGCTTGCCGCAGTCGTACGGATTTCACGCCGCTTAGGGACGGGTTGGTACCAAGTGCTATCCCTGTTCGCTAATTTGGACACGAAGTCAGGACTTGTAGAAGGGGACGATGGCGACCTAGTTGAAGATCTCTCTTGGTATGCTCAGGTCTATCGTGTGGCTGAGAGTGGAACTGATGCCGACTTTCAGATCAACGCCAGCAAAAAAGATGTGACTGGCCTAGGTAAAAGTCTCGCGAGTAAAGCTACCACAGTGCGGGGTGCCTTAGGCATAACCTCCGATACATTGAGCGCTATCATATCTCTTTTGGGAATTGATGCGACCTCACTAAATACATTCAACCTAGCGAACCTTTCGAGCATCTACAGGGTTCAACTCCTCAGCAATCTCCTTGCTACAGATCCTGAAAATGTGTTCCTCGTCTCCAGCCTTTTGAAGCATGAGGACTTGTTTCATCCGGAAATATTTGAAACCTTTCTTGATGACTGGGACGCATTTTCGACACTTTCTGTTTCGGCGGGGACTCTTCGGTACTTATACAAAGATTCTATCATCGGAACTGATGCAATCATTCCACTTTCTGATGCATCACTGATAAAGTCTATTATCGCAGGTATTGTTGATGGATATAGTGCGATAGAAGCTGGGTTTGCTGGGCTTTCTGGAGGTGACAGCGACAATGATATTGATGCAATTCGTAAGGTAAAGCGAACGGAGATCATCGGGAAAACTTTAGGTGAAGCACTGGGTGTGGATCCTGCAATGGTATTGTATCTCCTGGAAAACCAACTCATCATGCCAAGCACTGGCGCTAAGGATATCGACTATCTGTTGTTGTTAGACACAGACCCGACGAGTGATAGCTGGAAACTTTTTGCATCATTATTGATTCGGCTACAGAAAGCTACCATTTTCGTGGCAGCAATGTCTCTCGATTCTGATGAACTGACAGCCATTACTACGGCTAAGGCTGCTTGGGATGGTTTTGACTTGAATAGTTTTACGGAGGCATGCAGCGGCACAATAGCTAGTGTTCCCAACGCAGCTGCAGCGGCGTGGTTTGGAATCATCTTCCGTTACATCTACGTACGGAAGCAGATTCTGGCATCGTCCAGTGATTCTGTTTCTCCACTTCTCGCCATTTGGCCATTGGCTCTTGATGCAAACAAATTGGCTACGGTTACAGAATGGTCCGCAGCGGATATTCTGGCTCTTGCAACTTTGCGGATTCCTGCTGGAAATGCGACAAATCAGATTGCTTACAGCCTTGTGGCATCTGTGAATCTTGTGCATAAACTTGGTCGACCAGCCGGAACACTGATCCAATGGATCCAAGCGGACGATGGTGATTCCGGCATTACGACCGCAATCATGGACGCGGTACGCCAGAAATTCGATACAGATAACTGGGCTTTGGCCGAAGCAAAGTATCTAGTCAGTTCTCGGAATTTTCGTCGAGAGAACTTAATCCAATACGTATTACAAATGTCTGAGATTCCTTCTCAGGTCAATACTGCTGATCGCCTCTATGAGTATTTCCTTATTGATGTAAGCGTGGATGCAGCCCAGATGACGTCCCGCATTGTACAGGGACTGGCCACTATTCAGCAGTTTGTACAACGTTGTATTCTTGATCTAGAAAAGGGCGTAAGTTCCACTTACGCTAGCTTGAACTTTCCTGCAGTTTCCCCTACATCCTTTGATCCACAACGGTGGAGCTGGATGAAAAATTATCGAGTGTGGGAAGCTAATCGACAGGTATTCCTCTTTCCAGAGAATTATATCGAGCCGGAGCTTCGTCCCGATAAAAGTGTCTTTTTCGAAGAATTGGAAACGGCAATCTCAGAATCCGAAATTACAACGGAAACCGCTGAGTCAGCTTTCCAAGACTACTTGCAGAAATTGGACGCAATTGCACACTTGAAGATTGTAGCCCAGTGTACGGATCCTGTATCTGGTGAATTCCATGTCTTCGGACGTACTGATGGTACTCCTGGTGTTCATTATCATCGCATTCGCAGTAAAGATGGCATTTGGGCTGGCTGGGAAAAAATCCCGGTCGATATTCCTAGTGAACACTTGGTGCCCGTCTTCAATAACCGGCGTCTATATCTCTACTGGCTGGAATTTTCAGAAAAACCAAATCAACCGGAATCTGAAGAATTGGCTGCTAGTGGAAGCGCTCATAACGGGACTTCCGCAAAGAAGCATTGGGAAATTTCGCTTGCCTGGATTGAACGCCGCTACGGGAAATGGTCAACTAAAGCAATTACGTCTCAGGAAACCGGTTCGCTTGATCAGCCAGTGCAGGGATCCACATTCCGTACGGACAATATCGACAGAGATCCTTCTGAATACAGGCTATTAGCCGACTCTGCAACGTCCTTGAATGGGGTTTTACAGGTTCCTTTGCGCTTGTTGGAGGCCTCGCACATTGAAAATATAGTTGCAAGGCAAAAGGTAATCACTGAAAGGATTCGTGATGGATATACTCGTAAAGGCTGGTTCTTTAGAGTTCCAAAATACGTAACTAAGACGGTGATTGAGACGGAATACGTTGGAGCGGGAACATTCTTTTCTCGCCTTGATCAAGATGGCTATTGGTCTGTGATTAGGCCAGGAGGACGTCTAATCCCTAATGAGGTTATACGCGAAGATTACATCAATAGCGCTTGGACAAGTTTACAGCTGCCGCCTTTGGTCAAAACTGAGGTTGATTGGGTCAATAATGCTCAAGCTTGGAAATTTAATGGAAGCCTGTTCTTTATGGCTCCAGCAGGATGGAGTGATGGTAATAATTACGGAACGGCGATATCCGCAAATACTATTATCGGCAGTAAAACGCTTAGTGTACTTGGTAATGCTAGTGGGGAACTGCTGCTTGAACCATCTGATAAGGATCTTTTGTTTCAGCCTCCATGGAAACCGTTTTTCTTTTATGATGACCACAGGAGCTATCTGGTCGAGGCGACAACCAAGAATTATTACCGATTACTTTCGAGAGATGTTGCGAATCAGACCGCTGCTGATCTCCTCGCAGATCCCGATCAGGTTGATTTGAATTATGCTGGACAATTCCTTCAAGCATCATCGGTTCCAGCCGATCAACAGCCGAATTATGGTCAATATTTTTCATCAGTCAATAATGGTGGAAATTTGCAGCAGGTTCAAATAGCTCAGCTGCATTTTTCTTCTCATTACCACCCATATTCTGCTGACCTTCTTGCTCGATTGGTAAGTGGTGGTGTCGAAAACGTACTTACGTTGGATTCGCAGAATTTGAAAGAAACGGCTTCTCTTTTCTCTCTATTTAGCCCTGATGGTAATATTGTGAGTCCGGATTATCCTGTTGAGCAAGTTGATTTTTCACTCACAGGGTCTTACAGCATCTACAACTGGGAAATTTTCTTTCACATTCCTCTTTTGATTGCTTCTCGGTTCGTATTGGAGAAAAAGTTTGAAGATGCACGGCGCTGGTTTCATTTTATTTTCGATCCCACAACTGACGCAGCGCCTGGGGATACTTCTAGCCTTCGCTTTTGGAAGTTTGCACCCCTTCATGAAAAATCAGACTCCGATCGCATCCAGTATTTGCTGAGCTTGTTCGATGTTCCAGAATCCAGCTTGAATCCCGCAGAGATAGTGGATAAGCGACAGGTTGAAAATCAATTATCATATTCTGCTGAACATCCTTTTGAGCCGCATGGCATTGCTCGTTTGCGCTTGGGCGCTTACCAAAAAGCAGTATTCATGAAATACTTGGATAACTTGATCGAATGGGCTGATCAGTTATTTACAACAGACACGCGTGAATCGATCAACGAAGCAACTCAGATCTATGTTTTGGCCAAAGACTTGCTTGGGCCTGCCCCTGATCGCGTCCCCTTGGATGCACCAACGGTAATACCAGATTACGCTTCATTGCGCGAATCCATGGATCAAGATGGTGATGCTTTGGCTCCTGTTGAAGATTGGCTTGCCAATAATCGCATGGAGGTTTCCGACCAGGATCCAACCGATAATGGTGACGGTGACGCCAATTCCATCGCTGGCCCTGGATCAAGCGACTACTTCAAGATTCCTGAAAATGAGAAGCTTGCCAGTTTCTGGAGCGTTCTTGATGATCGACTCTACAAGATTCGTAATGGCCTAGATATCAATGGCAACGCACAGAATTTGGCGTTGTTCTCTCCGCGTTTGGATCCATCCGATCTGGTTGGCTCTTCCCTAGCAGCGGCAGGAGCTGGACAAAGCGGTAACCTAAATGCCCAAGTACCTCTATATCGTTTCTCGGTCATTCTTCCTAAGGCGCTGGAGTTCTGTAGTGAGGTCAAATCGTTTGGAGCATCTCTACTTTCAGCTCTTGAGAAGAATGATGCAGAAGGTTTGGGAAATCTGCGCGCACGGCAAGAGGTCGCTCTCTATAAGCTTACCCGTAATATTCGGAATGAACAAATTTCGGAAGCTGAGATTGCGCTAGAAACGCTTCGGAAATCTCGTGAAGTAACACAGCAGCGGCGCGACTATTACGCTGGGCTTGAGCGGAATAGTGCGACGGAAAAGCTGCAGATGAGCCACATGGATGCATCTGGCGATTACCAATTGAAAGCTGGGGAAGCTCACGCCACGGCAGCAACACTGGCTGCCTTGCCAGATCTCACGGCAGGAGCTTCCGGTTTCGGAGGATCTCCTCACGTCACACTCATGTCTGGGGGGACATTCCTGTCTCGGGCGGCAAATGCTTACGCTAGCGTGCAGGAGGTTTTCGCAGGGCTTGAATCTCATAGGTCGTCAAAGGCCGGAATTCAAGCTGGATGGGAGCGTCGCAATGCTGATTGGGATTTCCAAGTTCAGCTTGCCGACAAGGAACTTGCACAGATCGATTCTCAGATCCAAGGTGGCGAAAGTCGGATTCGCATCGCCAAAGCTGAACTGGCTTCTTTGGAGCTGCAACTTAAAAGCTCCCAAGAGATCGAATCGTTCCTTACGTCCAAGTTCACCAACCAAGCGATGTATGGTTGGATGGCAGCAAAGCTCTCGGGCATGTACCTCAAGGCTTACCAAATGGCCTATCTGTTGGCAAAACAGGCAGAAGCATGTTACACCTTTGAACGGCGCACCAGCCCAAGTGTAGGCATTTCCTATGATGCTTGGGATGGACTGCGCAAGGGATTGCTTGCTGGTGAGACACTCGCTCTGGATCTCCACCGGCTGGAATTGGAATACATGAACAAGAATACCCGCGATCCGGAGATCACAAAATCCGTCTCGCTGATATCGCTTAATCCTTCTGCTGTGATTGCCTTGAAAACGACCGGGATCTGCACCTTTACGCTTCCGGAAGCTCTGTTTGATATTGATCATCCTGGGCATTATTACAGAAGGATAAAGAGTGTTTCTATTACGGTCCCCTGTGTTACCGGACCTTATTCAGGAATTAATGGCCAGCTAAGCCTGACAAAAAATAGAATAAGGATATCTGATAGTGTTAATGACTCCAATTCCATAACCAATGGTCCTAACCCTTTGGGGCCGATCATTCTCAGTTCTGGTCAAGGGGATACAGGAATGTTTGAAACGAACCTTCGTGATGAACGTTTCCTTCCCTTTGAAGGCTGTGGTGTTGTGGATTCAGAGTGGGAATTGAAGGTGCCGCAATCTAGTAACTCCTTTGATCTTGATACGATTTCGGATGTAGTACTTCGAATTCAATACACTGCAACAATAAGTCCAAATCTGATTTTTGCTAGTAATGCTTTGAGTACTGCGAAGTATGGACATATTGCATTTAACCCAGCAGTAAGTACTAGTCCAAATCCTGATGCTCCGACTCAAACTGATATCGTTAAAGTGTTCAGCTTGCGGCACGAATTTGCGGATGCTTGGTATGCGTGGACCCGTGACACAAGTAAGTCACTTCCGATCACATTGGCATCTGAGCGCTTTCCGTTTTCCTATCGAGGAAAGTCCATTAAAATTGCTGAGATTGGATTGCTGGCAGATATATCTAAGGCAGACATGAATAGCTGGAGCGGAGAAAGTCTATTACTGAGTAATGCTGTATCTGTAAAATTTGCTGCTGCAAATGGCTTTGGTGGTCTCCCTTTCGCAAACTCTGCGATCACTCTTGCCGCTGTCCCAGCAGACTTAGCGCTTCAGATCACACCAACTCCAAGTGTTATTCCTAACGATTTGGTGCTATTTGTGCGCTATTCGGCAACTTAGTCTGAACTTTTAGCTCATCCCACTCCTCGGCTACTAATGCCGAGGAGCTTTTTCTATTCCATCACACCTAATGACATTGCATTGAAACTGCGTCCCATGAAATTTGTGGCACGCCGCCAGCGTGGCGAAAGAGATACTCCAGGAAAGCACGCACTAGCTTGCCCCACATGCTCGACCAAACAAGGAACATGAACTGCCAGACGGCTGCGACTTGGGTGCTTGACCATAACGCGTCCCATTAAGATGTCACTAGCCATTCGGAAATCGCCTTGGCATTCTTCCATCCAGTCGTGTTCGGCAAGCCATACTAGTGATTCAGAAGGAAATTTCAAACACTGCGCTCCCCAAAATCCGCGGCCATCGGTGCCATTAGCCGGACGACGGTAGAGGCCTGGTGCTGCATCCGGCTTGATTTCTTTCATGTCGAAAAAAGTGATGATCCCGACATCGTCTGGGACATGTTGAGTGATCATGCGCTTCACTGCGTTGCGGCACAGGAGCAAGTCGTCCTCAAAAAATAAAAGATCACGCTTTTCCTCTGCCGACTGTACCACTAAACGGCGCATCGCTTCGGAGCTTCCTAACCCTTCCCCCAATCGTATAAGTTCCCAATCATCTCCTCCATAGGGGCGGATCCTGTAAGCTAATGCTTTTTTGAATTCTTCGGAACCATCAATAAAAATGCGCCGAGGAAGGCTGGCTCCTCCTTCGCGAACGATCTGCGAAATAGTCTCTCCCACATAGAATCCGGGGCGCTGGCACGTCAAAACGGCGATGGACGCTTCAGGTGAATTCATTTGCATACCTCAATCTATTGTTTTGGTAAAACGCCTAGCTGTGTATTTTTAACGTAGAAATGGGCGATTCCAGCCTAGGCTAGGTTCCGATAAAATGCTTACTTATAAGATAGTCTGTTTGGTCGCATCTTGCACTTCAGTATCAATGCTATGCCTGTTGTTGGCAGAACTTTGAACTGGATGGGCACGATAACGTGAACTTGGGGAAGGATTGGTTGATTTGCAAAAAACGGCAGAAAGCGACCATTGAGCGCGGTTGAAAGCGACCTGTCTGGAGCGGGCCAAAGCGACCGTTACAACGCGGCTGAAAGCGACCGTT
>Ga0302216_1000198_pt1 | contig 23900 bp, 19 predicted proteins | sample II_Fen_N3_2_FD_194575 | JGI IMG/M metagenome (GOLD analysis project Ga0302216, IMG submission 194575) | Peat permafrost microbial communities from Stordalen Mire near Abisko, Sweden - II_Fen_N3_2 | ecosystem: Environmental > Terrestrial > Soil > Wetlands > Permafrost | place: Sweden: Abisko...
CTCCCGATGGCGGTGGGTCAGTCACCTGATGCAGTGGCTGACAGTTGGCCATCGGGGGCAAGCCCCCTCCCACACTGATTGAGGTGTTATCTAAACCAGAATTCCACCCGACGAATGCTAACGGCGGGGCAGCGCACTGGACTGAGTTAACCGTCTCGATTCTGGCACCACCAAAGATCAAATGTGGGAGGTGTTATCTAAACCAGGATTCCACCCGAATGCTAACGGCGGGGCAGCCACCGGACTGAGTTAACCGTCTCGATTCTGGCTCCACCGAAGATCAAATGTGGGAGGGAGCTTGCTCCCGATGGCGGTGGGTCAGTCTCCCGATGCAGTGGCTGACAGTTGGCAATCGGGGGCAAGCCCCCTTCCACACTGATCGAGGTGTTATCTAAACCAGGGTTTAACCCGAACACCCCGCACCTTGCGTCTGACCTTGTGAACGGATCATTTATTCACGAGGTTCAGTCCATGTCCCGTCCTCTGCTTTTCCTGCGTCCTGCTGCCCAGGGCTTTGCGGTTACTTTGCTGGTGGCGCTGGTCGGTTGTGGGCTGTCTTCGTCGCCTGATTTAGCCAAACCGGCTGAGCCCGTCGTCGAGCTGCAAAACACGCCGGTCCAGGGTGCTTTGGTCAAGCGCATGGCGATGCCTGCACCGATGCGGATGCAGGCGTCGGCGAGCCTGGATTACCGCAGCGAGTCCCGCGAGCAATACGCCAACCTGCCGGACAATCCGGTGCATCGGGTCGCCGAAACGCCGGTCTCGACCTTCAGCATCGACGTCGATACCGGCAGCTACGCCAACGTGAGACGTTTCCTCAACCAAGGCCGTCTGCCGCCCGAGGGCGCTGTGCGGCTGGAGGAAATGCTCAACTATTTCCCCTATCACTACGCGTTGCCCACCGACGGCTCGCCCTTTGGCGTGACCACTGAACTGGCGGCCACCCCGTGGAACCCGCGCACTCAACTGCTGCGCATCGGCATCAAGGCGTCGGACCGCGCCGTGGCGGAGTTGGCGCCGGCCAACCTGGTATTTCTGGTCGATGTGTCCGGCTCCATGGACCGTCGCGAAGGCTTGCCGCTGGTGAAAAGCACCCTGAAATTGCTGGTGGATCAGTTGCGCGACCAAGACCGCGTGTCCCTGGTGGTCTACGCCGGTGAGTCGCGCGTGGTGCTCCCGCCGACCTCCGGGCGCGACAAAGTGAAGCTGCGCAACGCCATCGATCAGCTCAGCGCAGGCGGCGCTACCGCCGGTGCATCAGGCATCGAATTGGCCTACCAGATGGCCCGCGAAGGTTTTATCGAGCAGGGCATCAACCGCATCCTGCTGGCCACCGATGGCGACTTCAATGTCGGCGTCAGCGATTTTGACAGCCTCAAGCAGATGGCCGTCGAACAGCGCAAAAGTGGTGTGTCGCTGACCACCCTCGGCTTCGGTGTGGATAACTACAACGAACACCTGATGGAACAACTGGCCGACGCGGGCGACGGCAACTACGCCTACATCGACACCCTGCGCGAAGCGCGCAAGGTGCTGGTGGACCAACTCAGCTCGACCCTGGCGGTGGTGGCGCGGGACGTGAAAGTGCAGGTGGAATTCAACCCGGCCCAGGTCAGCGAATACCGCTTGCTGGGTTATGAAAACCGCGCGTTGAAGCGTGAGGATTTCAACAACGACAAGGTCGACGCGGGAGAGATCGGCGCCGGGCACACGCTGACCGCGCTGTACGAAATTGTACCGAAGGGCGAGCAGGGCTGGTTGGAGCCGCTGCGCTACGCCTCCGCACCTGCGGCGCAGGGCCAATCCGCTGAGCTGGCCATGTTGCGCGTGCGCTATAAGCCGGCGGCCGGTGGTGCGAGCCGTTTGATCGAGCGGCCGGTGGGCAGTCAGTCGGCCAAGGCCAGCGACGACCTGCGCTTCTGCGCCGCCGTGGCCGCCTTCGCCCAGCAACTCAAGGGCGATGGCCGCTACACTGGCAGCATGACGTTGCAGGACACCGCCGCACTCGCCCGCTCGGCCCGGGGCGACGACCCGTTCGGGCTGCGCAACGAATTCGTGCAACTGGTCGAAGTGGCCCAAAGCCTCAAACCTTGATCGTGAACACGCCGACCAGAAAGGAGTTCGCCACCGACATGCCCGCTCCAGATGATTCACCCAGCGACGAATCGCTGCTGGCCCGCTACCGAACCGGTGACGGTGCCGCGTTCGAAGTCTTATACGCGCGGCATCGCCAGGGCCTGTACCGCTTCCTCGTGTCCCTGAGCAACAAGGCCGAACTGGCCGAGGAAATTTATCAGGAGACCTGGCTCAGCCTGATCCGCAGCGCCACCCAGCCACAAGGCCGGGCGAGTTTTCGCACCTGGCTGTTCCAGATCGCCCGCAACCGCCTGATCGACTACTGGCGCAAGCACGGCATCCACAACCCGTTGCACGACAGCTACGATGAGCAACTGCACGCCCAGCCCGACACCAGCGCCGGCCCCGAGCAGCAACTGAGCCTGAGTCGCGACCAGGCGCGTCTCGACGCCGCGTTGCAAGACTTGCCCGAAGACCAGCGCGAAGTCTTCCTGCTGCGCCTGCACGGCGATCTCGAAGTGCCGCAAATCGCCGCGCTCACCGGCGCCCCACTGGAAACCGTCAAAAGCCGCCTGCGTTACGCCCAGCAGAAACTGCGCCGCCTGCTGGCCGAGGAGATACCCGCATGACCGAGTCCCGACACACCCCCGACGACCCGCTCATCGAGCATGTTCGTCAATACAGCAGCGGCGAACCGCCGGCGTCCCTCGACGCCTTCATCCTCGCCACCGCCCGCCGCGAAACCCCGGTGCAGCAACCGAGTGTGTGGCAACGCTGGCTGCAAGCCTGCCAACGTCCGCGCTGGCAAATGGCATTCGCCACCGTCGCAGGCTTGGCGCTGATGATCGGCGTGGTCATGCGCTCGCCCGTGCCAGCACCCGAAATATCCCCCGCGACCTTCTCCGCGTTCCACGAAGAAGCGCGCCGCCCCGCCCCGCCAGCACTCTCCGCTCCCGCGCCGATGGCCCGAATGGCCGCCGCGCCCAAGGCCGAAAGCGCGCCGGTCCAAGCCGAAATTGCCGGTGCGTTGGCGGATCAATCGATGGCCAAACTCAGCAAGCGTGCGCCGGTCGCACTGCCTTCATTGGAGGAGGCGTTGCAGGAGATCGTGAACCTGCGCGCGGCCGGGGAAAGCAAAGCGGCGGATGAGAAGTTGCTGGCGTTGCACGCGCGCTTTCCCCAGGAGGACTTGCCGGCGCGGTTGGAGATGTTGCAGCAGTAGTCAGAAGCTGGCGTGTGGCAAGCCCGCGCCAGTATCAATCAACGCCGACGGGCTCAACGTCGGCCCAGTGTTCGCGTATCTCGAGAATGTCGGGTAGGCAGTCCATAAAAACCTCGACCAATTCCGGATCGAAGTGTTGGCCGCTTTCCTGCTGGATTAACCCTGTGGCGTCTTCAACTGACCAGGCAGGCTTATAGGGGCGCACGCTGGTCAGAGCATCAAACACATCAGCCACGGCAACTATTCGCGCGGCATGGGGAATGTCTTCACCCGCAGTCCTGCTTGGGTAGCCGGTGCCGTTCCATTTTTCGTGATGGTTCTGCGCGATGATCTGCGCCATATGCAGCAGTCCAGAAGGGTGCTCACCGATGATCTTGGCACCGATAGACGTGTGCTGGCGCATGATGGTCCACTCGTGTTCAGTGAGCTTTCCCGGCTTTTGCAGGATCGCGTCGGGAATGCCTATCTTGCCAACGTCGTGCATCGGCGCAGCATGCAGCAAGTCTTCTGCCGCCAACCGGCTGTAACCCGCACCTAGGGCCAGCGTCTTGGCATAGTGGCTCATGCGGATAACGTGCAGTCCGGTTTCGTTGTCCTTGAACTCGGCTGCGGTACCCAGCCGCTGAACGATCTGCAAACGTGTATCGCGTAGTTCTTGTGCCTGCACCAAGGACAGATGGGTGCGCACACGGGCTTTGACGATGCCGGGATTGTAAGGTTTGCTGATGTAGTCCACGGCCCCTAGCTTAAGGCCGAGCATCTCGTTGTCAGCCTCGGCCAGAGCACTGACGAAGATAATGGGGATAGAGGTCGTACTCGAGTCCTGCTTGAGCGCCGTGCAGACGTCATAGCCCGAGAGCCCGGGCATCATGATGTCGAGAAGAATCAGATCCGGCCGATCAGCATGCGCCAGCTCTAGCGCCTTGTAACCGTCCTTGGCGAAGAGTAAGCGGTACTCATCTTGCAGCGTGTGGCGCAGCACCTGGAGATTGGTCGCTTCATCATCGACCACCAGCAAGGTCTGGCGAGTGTCCTTCATGTACTTCATGCAATGGACCTGCTCATGCTTGAGTTTCCAGGGTGTGGTCGGCAACGAGTTGCTGCAGCAGGGTTTGAGCTCGCCCAAACTCAAAAGCATCGACCGCCGTTCGCAAAACCTGAACGTGTGTATGTTCGCCCAGGCTCTCGAGCCCGGCGCAGACCTTCTCTAGCGCTGCGTCGTTCAATTCGTTGTGCGCAAGGCAGGCCAGCAGTTGGTGCATATGGGCTAGCAGTTCGGAAGCTGAGGGCTGGGCCAAGGGACGTTGCTTCTCAACGAGTAGCGCGTTGCTGGCCTGTAATTCTCGGGTTACGGACGCTAGCAGAGTACGCAGCTCTGTGATTTGAGGGCGTGCCTCTTCATGCCTTCCTGTCCTCACCCTATCCTCCAGCGTGCTGGCCAGCTCGGCCACGGAGGGGAGCGATAAGTTGCCGGACGCCCCATGGATGCCATGTAGGCTGAGAAGTGTCGTCTCCCAGTCGATATCGGCGTCCGCGTCACCCGGCAACGGATGGTTTGTAGCCGCTGACTCCAGGAATTGCTTGAGTGCCTTGGCCAGTCGCTTTTCACTGCCCCATAGTGAGATGCCTGAGTTCCAATCGATCAGTGGGTGCGGTGCAAGGGTTTTATCGGTGTCGCCGGGGAGAGCGGGGGCGCGTTCGATCTTCAAGACCCCAGCGATCTCATCGAACAGTCGAGGTACGTCTAGCGGCTTGACCGCGAAACCGTCCATTCCGGCCAGCTGTGCGGTTTGTCGGTCTTCGGCCAACACGCTGGCGGTGAGCGCGATGATCGGGGTGTAAGGGCGAGCGTGTGTGCGCTCGTACTGACGGATAAGCCGCGTTGCCTGCAGGCCGTCAGTGCCTGGCATGTGCACATCCATCAAGATGAGATCGAAGTGATCGCTTATGAATTTCGCGACAGCTTCGCCGCCATCGCGTGCAGCCACTACCTGATGTCCGCGGCCACTGAGTGTCAGGGTCAGCAGCTCGAGGTTTTGGGGCACGTCATCGGCGATCAGAATCTTCAGCGGTGGCAACACCTGCTGGGGAGCCGCAACCGGTGTGGCCTCGGGTTTTTGTCCGGTCGGCAGGGGCAGTTGCACATGGAAGATACTGCCATGTCCGAACTCGCTCACCACCTCAATACTTCCCCCCATCTGCTCGACCAACTGACGCGCAATAGTGGTGCCCAAACCGGTACCGCCGAAACGCCGGCTGATGGACGCGTCGGCCTGAGTAAACGGTGCAAAAATCAGTTCGATTTGCTGGGGCGTCATGCCAATGCCGGTGTCCGCGACTTTGACGTGCACCATGGCGTCCGTATAGCTAAATGAAACTTCAATACCACCACGCTCGGTGAACTTGATGGCATTGCCGACAAGGTTGGTCAGGACTTGCAAGATTCGAAGGGGATCACCTTGAAAGTATTCAGGCATGTCGGTCGGGTAGTGCGGGGTGAGCGTCAGGTGCTTACTCTGCGCGCCCAAGCGCATTGAGGATTCGATCTGTAGAGCAAGCCCTTTGAGCGAAAAATCAATGGACTCCAGCGTCATGCTCCCATTTTCCATCTTGGTGGTATCAAGAATGTCGTTGATCAACCCGAGTAGCAATCTGGATGATTGCCCCACTGTGTGCAGGTGGTTGCGCTGGATCGATGTCAGATCACCCTGGAGAAGTAACTCGGTGAAACCGATGATCGAGTTCATCGGTGTACGAATTTCGTGGCTCATATTGGCCAAAAAGGTGCTCTTGGCGATGGCCGCGCGTTCGGCGCGTTCAGCGGTCTCGCGTAATGAGGCTTCCAGCGTGTGACGCTCGGTGATGTCGGTGACGAAACCGACAAACAGTAGCTCATTGGGCAGGTCTACCCGGCCGACGGCAAGCCGCATTGGCATCAGGCTGCCGTCCTTACGCAAGCCCATGACCTCCCGGCCGATGCCGATGATCTTCGGAGCACCCGTGGTCTTGTAGTTATGCAGGTAACCATCGTGCTGCGACTGATCGGGTTCGGGCATCAGCATATTGATGTTGCGGCCAATGGCTTCGTCGGCTTTCCAGCCAAACAGTCGTTCCGCCGAATGGTTGAAACTTTGGATCAGGCCTCGGCTATCGATAGTGATAATGCCGTCGACTGCGGTGTCTAGGATGGCATCCATGCGTGACTTGCTTTCCTCAATCTTGAGGTTGTTCTCTTCCATCGTTCGGTACAGCTTGCGTGAATGGATCAAGCCATTGAGTGCAAGCACCAGCACCGTCACCGTGACGGTGAACGTGGAAAGCGCGATAGACGCGAATGTGGTGTTAAGCAGAACACCTGGCGAAATGCTGTCCGGCACACCGACGAACCGTACTGCTGCCATGCCTGTGTAGTGCATGCCAGCAATTGCCGACCCCAAGACGGTCCCACTGACCAGCAGCCGTTGCATGGAGGTCAAGGTGGTTCGTAGAAGTCGGTAATGCACCCACAAAGCGAACACGGCGAGGACGATCGCCAGCACGATGGAAAGCGTGAAGATGAGCGGGTCATAACGCATCTGCAACGATGTTTGCATCGCTGCCATGCCGCTGTAGTGCATCGCCCCGATGCCTAAGCCCACCAGGGTGCCACTCATGACGAGATGCAATCCGGTGACGGTGGGACTTGAAAGCATGCGCAGAGCGAGCCAGGAAGCTACGCAAGCCGGCAGCAGAGAAAAAAGGGTTAGCCCTGTCGCATAGTGGACGTGGGTATGCAGCTCGAACGCCAGCATGCCGATGAAGTGCATGGTCCAGATGCCACCGCCCAGGGCGAACGCACCTGTGCTGACAGCCATGTGTCGATGCAATGTGCTTTCGGCTTTGCGTGCAATCTGTGCGGTTTGCAGCGACATGGTGGCCGAAAAGATCGACACCAGAATAGATAGCACTACCAAGCCCGGATTGTGCGAGCCCGGCACGTAGAGTGCTGCGACCGGCGTGTCGATAAACAGGCTATAGAAACCCCCCATGTCGCGTTGACTCCTTAATGCGGAAAATGGTCGGTTAAATAGCACAGAACCGCTGATTAGAAGCATCGGCGAGCGAGCTGAATTCTTGAGGGGTGGGCGACGATACGTGTTGCCAATCGCTGACGCTTAAGCGCTTGCAGGCGTGTCGGGGCTGGCGGCGAGACGCAACGTCTCACGGTCTCGTCGCCACCTCGTGCGGTCTGATATGAGGCGTCTCATTCGAACGCGATCCCGGCCCTGCTTGGGTTCCCATCGGACCGCTCTAAGCAAGGGCTATTCAGCTGTTTTTGCGGATCTGGCACCGGCCTTGCTCTAGCTCTGGCTACCAGCCCGACTGGCAACCCAATAATAAAAACAGGTGCCCGATGCCCAGCCCAGCCCCTTTCCCTGTTCAGCCCGTGGTGGCGTCATGAGTTGTGTGTCGCTGACCGTTGGCATTACCCCGAGCAGGCCAATCGACTGATTTTGGACGTTGTGCAACCGCACTGACGCCCCTGCTGGCGGACTCTGGCGGGGCGCCAGGACCAACCGTTTCAAGGAGATTTCGCGATGACCCTTTCGATCAATCCGCAACGCAGCATGCGTGCCGCTGTCTGGCACGGCCGTAACGATATCCGCGTCGAGGACGTTCCGCTGCCCATTTCGCCGCCTGCGGGTTGGGTGCAAATCCGCGTGCAGTGGTGCGGAATTTGCGGGTCCGATTTGCATGAGTACATGGCCGGGCCGGTGTTCATACCGGTTGACGCCCCGCACCCGCTGACCGGGATAAAGGGCCAGTGCATTCTCGGTCATGAGTTTTGTGGCGAGATCGTCGAACTCGGCGCCGGCGTGCAGGGCTTCAGCGTCGGCGAGCCGGTGGCGGCCGATGCGTGCCAACATTGCGGCACGTGCTACTACTGCACCCACGGGATGTACAACATCTGCGAGAACCTGGCCTTCACCGGGCTGATGAACAATGGTGCCTTCGCCGAACTGGTCAACGTGCCAGCCAACCTGCTGTACAAATTACCGGCGAACTTTCCGGCTGAAGCCGGGGCACTGATCGAACCGCTGGCCGTGGGCATGCACGCAGTGAAAAAAGCCGGAAGCCTGCTCGGGCAAAACGTGGTGGTGGTCGGTGCCGGCACCATTGGCCTGTGCACCATCATGTGCGCCAAAGCGGCCGGTGCCGCGCAGGTGATCGCACTGGAAATGTCCGGAGCGCGCAAGACCAAGGCCCGGGAAGTGGGAGCGACCCATGTGCTCGATCCGAATGAGTGCGATGCCCTGGCCGAAGTACGACGCCTGACGGGCGGGCTCGGCGCGGATGTCAGCTTCGAATGCATCGGTAACAAACACACGGCCAAGCTCGCAATCGATCTGATCCGCAAGGCCGGCAAGTGCGTCCTGGTGGGAATCTTCGAAGAGCCCAGCGAGTTCAACTTTTTCGAGTTGGTGGCGACGGAAAAACAGGTAATGGGTGCGCTGGCCTATAACGGTGAGTTTGCTGACGTGATCGCGTTTATCGCCGATGGACGGCTGGACATTACGCCGCTGGTGACGGGGCGCATTCAGTTGGAACAGATTGTGGGGCAGGGCTTTGAGGAGTTGGTTAAGAATAAGGAGCACAACGTGAAGATTATTGTGTCGCCTGCTCGGGTTTGAGGTGGGGGATGATTCGGCCACTTTGTTGTAGATGGCAAAGGGTGACGTGGTGCTGATGGGATCTATCGTGCCTTTCCCGTCGCTCGGCTGAGGACTGGCAAAAGCAAAGCACACGAAAAGGCCCCGCACTTGGCTCAAGTGTGGGGCCTTTTGATTTACCATTCGCATGCCGCCCGTTCCGGCGGCGCTCAGCCGAACGGCTGCACTCCGAATTTAAAATGGAAGGATCCTCACGTCATGTCCGATAAGTTGTTCCGCACACTCGCCTTGTCCAGCCTGTTCGTACTCGCCAGCTGCACCACTGCAACGCCAACCGTATCGACGCCTGTCACCTCCAAGGCCATCGAAGCCTTCATCGACATCTGCCTGAAGACTGCGCCCTCATTCGCAGGCTCGGCTGAAGCGGCCAAGCGGTTCGGCATCAACGACCTCCAGGACATGGGCTTCATGCGCCTCGGCTTCACCGCAGACAAAAACCTCGGCGTGCAACTTTCCGAAAAGGAATGCGTCGTCACCACTCCGAATCAATCGGACGACAGCCTGACCCGCCAACTGCTGAGTGCCGCGCAGACTTACTCGCAAACGCCGGTAGCCGATCGTGTGCCATCGAAGGTGCGTATCCAGGACAACAACTTTATTCTTCAGCATGACCGCAAAGGCGGTGAAACGTATGTGCTATTGCGGAACAAGTAATTAGCACTTTTACCCCGCGCATGAAAAAAGCCCGCTTTGCGGGTTTTTTTATGTCGGGAATTTAATGAAAACGCCGTTATTAGAAGCCACCTTCCGCTTGGGAATCGCTAGTGAAGAAATCTACCTTTTGCGGCTCGATGGGTTCACTGAATCGCCCTGGATTCTCTAGACACCTTTCGAGCTCCAGTTATAGGAATCTCAAAGCACACAAATGGGCATACACAGCGGGAAGTTATAGGGGTAGACAGGAACGGATAGCCAGAAACAACAAAGCCCGCACGGGGCGGGCTTCTTGGGGTGTTTCGTAGATTGTCTGAGACAGCCAGAAACGCCCGGCGTCGTTTGAACTGGACGGTAAGACGCCCGTTTTATAAGGGTTCTTGTGGTGGTGTCTCGGTTAGGCATACACGTGGGCATACACGCCCCTCCGTGCTGGGTGTGCATCTGGCTTGAAATACGTCTGTATGCCCAGGTCTAGCACTGGTAACGGTCCTTGATCATCCTATCGAAATAAGTACCTTTCGAGCCGGCACCCATTAGGCCCTGATGGATGTTAGGTGGGACGCGGCAGTAGTCGTAAGTACGCCCTTGCTTGAACGTGATTTTCATCCTGCCTGTAGCTGGGTCATAGCCGACAGCTGTGATCGCCGTCGAGTTGACACGAACCATATCCATAGCGCTTTCCCTACCCCTGATTGATGACGTTCTCTGTTCTGATACTAGTCGGTGTTTCGTTCGGCGGTGCCATTGCGTCCGTGCGAAAGGTGGGCGGGGCCGAAAAGCTGCTGGGGACCCTGAGGTTTTTCTTCCAGCACGGGGCATGAAACCCGCGGGATCTAGTTAGTGGGAGGTGCCGAAAGTTACTGAAATTTCAATCGTTGAAATTGAAAGAATCTTGAAGAAAAAGGGCTATCGTTACAGCTTCGGTAAAGGTGGCTGTATCTGTTGCTGATAGTGAACACCTGCCTGGCGTCAACCATGGTGATAGGTGTCAACCACGTCAACCTGTCAACCAACTTAAAAAATCCATCCGCTAACACGAACGCGCGGGTTCTCTGCCCCGTGTCTATCCGAAATGCCCAGGGTCCCCAGCGGCTTTCCGATTCATAGGGCATATGCACTGGTGAACAGCAGTTCACCCGGTTCACCTGTTCACTAAGCTGGGCACCTTTCCGCTGACACGATTGCGCGGGTTTCCTACCCCGTGACTACCTTAATCCACCAGGGACCCTGTCATGTTTAAAGTCTACGACTCGATCGGATTTTGTCGCTGTAGGAAACGTTTTCGAGGGGGCTAGGGGATACCACTCTAAAAACCATGTTACGCGCGTTACGCTTGTTACGTATATCCATAAACTATTGATTTTAAAGGCTATATTGTGTGTTACACGGCTGCGCGGTGTTATTGAGAAGACGTGTTACAAGGTAAATAGGTGTTACTATCTCTATAGCAGTTTTGAGGCGCGAGACGCTATGGTACGAGGGCGACCGCCATCGGACCAAAGTACTTTGTTTTAAAAGGGCTCTGCCGGCCCAAGAGGGCTGTCAGCTTTGTTCGCATAACCTATGTGTATTTCACGCTCTAAGCGTGTCAGGCTTCTGTAAGACTTTTATAAGCTTGCTGAATTAGCTGGAATAGCTGTTTGTCACCCTCTTTGTCAGGATGGAGTTTCTGGCATAAAGAACGATATCTTTTTTTTAATTCGGTCGGTTGAGGAGTGCTGGAGAATCCGAAAATTTCGTAATATTTTACTGAGCCTCGTGGCGCTTGTGAGTGATATGAATTACGTTTGAGAGTGTCATTCTCTCTCTGCATCTCATCGTAAGCTGCCTGCAGTCGATTGATCTCATTTCTCAGTTTAGTAGTTTCACGTTTTTCATTCTCTTTGAAGATATTCACCGCTCTCAATGGGTTTGCAGCTTGTATTTCGTAGCAGTAAACAAACTCTTGATCATATAAAGCCTCAAGCTCATAGCTTATTCTCCCGAATTGTGCGCTGGGGATGGCTAAAGCTATTTCGCCTTTTACTACAATTGTGTAATTATATAAATATCCAAACATCATCAGGCTTCCGAAATAATAAATTATCGATACGATATATTTGCAATGTGCTGATGTTCCGCTTGCAAGCTTAATCTAATATGTAACTCTAAATTAACTGCTTAATTAATGCGTTTGGTGTTTTGGCGGTGCTTCTATTCCGCATATGGTTAATTTTAAGGCAGGTATCTCGCATCATCAATGCACTTAAAACAAATCTTCCGCTCTGACCTGAATCCCTTGGCAGAGGCGGTGACGTAAACGATCAGGCAGCGGAGCGTGCAAAACCATCAAGATGTTCACTCGAACCCACCCATGAAAGCCCCCTTCGCGGAGGTCTCGTACCAGCACGTCGAGGTACGACGATACAGGCCAGCCCCCAACGGACTGTGCAGACAATTCCTTACGAGCGCAATACCAAAGCCTCAGCTGCCGTTTGACCTGCTTCCCGGCCCTTTTGTCGACCTCCAGGGAATGTCAGATGAGTTGATTTTTCTGCACCGTCCACTCATCATCTGATCTCATAGATATCTGGCATTCTTTCCAAGCAAGGACAGCAAATATGCAAACTGTAAGGCAAATAGGACGAGGAGGGTTTGGCAACGTTGATCTGGTTACCGATTCAAATGGAGCGTCGTTTGCTAGGAAAACGTTTAGTATTAATCAAGGGGGCGATTTCCCTCCTGAGCTTGCTGAAAATGTTAAACGTCGTTTTATCAGAGAAGCACAGGTGCAAGCAGCTCTGAGTCACAAGAACATAATGCCAGTTATTGATACAAGTTTAGGTGTGAATCCTCCATCTTTTATTATGCCGTTAGCGGAGGCGTCTCTTGATAAGGATATTCAGCTTGACCGTCAGCTGGGAGGGCGGGCTATAGAAGCAGTGATGGATATTCTAGCTGGGCTAGAGGAACTCCACTCGCTTGATATAAAACATCGAGATTTAAAACCTCAGAATGTTTTGCGTCTTCGGTCGCCCGATGGGGATAGATACGTTATAAGTGATTTTGGACTTATTTCCGTAAAGGATACGCAGTTATCCGTACTAACTCAAACTGGCATGCGGATGGGGTCGGATTACTACACCGCCCCGGAAGTTACTTCTGATTTAAAGTTGGCATCTTTCAGATCAGATATTTATTCCGTAGGATGTATACTTCACGATCTTTTTGGGACCGGAGATCGAATTCCATGCTTCGAAATTTCTGAATCTGGCCCTTATTCTGAAATAATGCGTTGCTGTACAAGGCGTGATCCATCGCGGCGTTTTGGATCTGTTTCAGATCTCCGAGAGGCAATTTTGTCACTCGGCCAGATTCACATCACTGCTTCTGAACCCCAGGTTGCCGACTTTATCACCGAGCTTATGGGTACAGGCGTCATATCAGCATTAACTTGGAAGAAAATAGTTGAAAAGGTGGAAGACGGCTATCCTTCCACCGACGTTAAATCGTTACTGCAAGTTATTCCTTTGCATAGAATAAGCGAGCTAATTGTAATGGATCCGGCTCTGGGAGGACGGCTCGGTACTATTTATGGGGCTTGGGTTAAGGAGTCTAGCTTTAACTTTGAAACTTGTGATGGTATAGCCAATCGCCTACAAGAATTTATGCGGTGTCCCGATTTTTCCTGCCAAGCTGAGATCATGCTCGCGCTCTTAATTATGGGAACTAGTCATAATCGCTGGTACGTTGAGCATAAGTTTGCGGCTCTTTGTGACTCGTCCATGGATGCGGATCTTGCACGCCGAGTAGCACTCGAAATTAGAGTTCTTGGCCAAAAAGCCTGTAAGGCAGTGAAGCATTTGGAAGGCAGCATTGGAATATCCCGCAATAAATTCCATCCCACAATTTTGTCAACTTTGAATCAGGTCTGTTAAACGTGCAAACTTTTGCTTTTAGTGACAAGGGTCCTCGTACCAATAATCAGGACTCATATTGCGTCGAGACTAAAGGCATCGAAACAATAGCATCTGTAGCAGATGGTGTCGGCGGAAACCAAGGAGGAGAGATTGCCTCGATGCTAGCGGTTGAGTCCTTTAAAAAATCTTTCGCTGCTGGACTGAGATTAACCGACTGCTTAGAGGCCGCACATCGAAGTATAAGTGAACAGGCTGCTCTCGACCCAGCGCTTCATGGTATGGCGACGACCTTTACAGCTGTGCATTGGGACGGGGGCGTGTTGAAAGGTGTGCATACCGGGGATTCGCGGGCGTACCTGTTGCGAGGCTTTGGATTAAAACAGCTAACGAAAGACCATACTGAAGTTGCCAGGCTAGTCGCCGAAGGGAAAATATCAAAAGAAGATTCTGTTCACTATCCTAGAAAAAATGTACTTACGAGTGCACTTGGTACGCACAAGAATTTATTGATTGATGAATTTAGTTTTGAGGTGAAGGCTGGTGATCGACTACTCCTCATTACTGATGGGGTTTATGGCGTCGTAACTAAAAAAAACCTTGTAAATCTTTCTATCGAAAATTCAGACTTCATTAAGTTTTGTGAGGGAGTTGTAAATCAGGTTAACAATGCCACTGCAACCGACAATTTCACCTTGGTTGGATTGGAGTTCTGATCTCGGTTGCTTGGGGCGTAAGTAATTCATGAGATTAGGGTAAGCCTAAGCGTATGAAAGCGGACGGCATTTTCTTCGAGGCGCCAGCCGCCTGTGGAAAGTCGTCTGCTATTAAAGACAGCGTTTGGCTAGAAGCAGGCGCTGAGAGTAAAAGATAAACCTGTCCCCATTACTACTCGCACCACGGCGCTCTTTAGGCCTCACTGTATGTTCATCCACTTTGTCGGATCCACTTGGTGCCATTGCTGCGCCTCACGATCAAACTCTGCCCACACCTCTTGGAGCTTGGTGCGATCGCCAGTGAACAACGGACTATCCAGATGTTTGAATTGGTCGAACTGTGCGACAGGCAGCACAGTGCCTGTGCCGCTATAGCAAAACCAGGTCCCCGCCACGTGGGCAACCTCAGCAATTTCACGCACAGCCTGCTTGGCGTCACTCAAACCCCAGTGCTCCAGCATCCGCCCCTGTCGGCTGGCTTCGGTAGCCGCATGCGCTATATCGACGTTGACGTGTTCGACCACTGACGAAAGCCGATCCAAGCGGGACTCGAGCATGTCGAATATCTCAATTCGGATGAGGTCATCTGGTCTAGAGGCACCCGCAGTCGCGCCGCTGAGCCAATCAAATTCCTCGTGCCGCTTCATCGCAAGTTCATGGTGGTATTCAATCGGAACCCAGTAGCTCCGGTTTCCTTGGCGGAGTTGCTCGCTGGCGTAGGCATCGCTAGCGGCGTGAGTGCGGAGATAGTTGTATTCTAGGCAAGCAATATCTCTGACGTAGACCTCGCGCGTCAGCTTCTCACGTGAGGCGCGAACGTCGGCAATCAGGCCGCCCAGAGAGCAAACGCTCCTGGGGCCGCGAATAGGCTCGCGCTCCACCAACCGGCGTACTCCCTGCATCGCCCCTGCCCAGAAACCGGACGCCAACATGTCCATTACCAGTCCGTTTAGCTGCTTTTCACCATCCACTTCTGGTGCTTGTTGCACCATTTCAACCACGCACGAATATGCGGCGACATCCCAGGCCATTCGAGTTAGGGCCTTACTGATGGAGTTCTCTTCGGAGTCAAAAATTCTTTTCCATTCTGCGATGCGATTGCGCACTGACGCCTCCCTCATCATGTTGGTTGACTACATCGTCGGAGGTGTGCCGATAGCCCCTGTGATGATACTCGGTGGCGGTTGTAGCATTGCGCTCACGTCCGGTCGTTGCTAAATTCGCATGATGTATGTGTTATGGCTCCCGCCTCAAATTCATTCCCTGCCATTTGGCAATTGTCCCTGCTGACGGGCAACCAAGCGTTCGTGAGCGGTAGCTTCTTTCTAGAAGTCGCAATCCGGTATAGGCCATTTTAATACTGCTCCGGCTCGAAATGCTGCTTACCAAATTAGCGCAGCCTTACAAAGTAGTGAGGAGTTTAACGCCAATGTAGCTATAGGTTGGCTGGATGTTGATTCATTGGCAATGACCGATTCATTCGTAGCGGCTATAGTCACTGAATTCAGGCTAATAGAAGCTCATAATGACTCAGATCCAACACACAGCGCCGAAACTTAAAGATCATATGTCTCCCGGCTTGGTGCGACTACTTGAACCGGGTGTCTTAGGTCACTTCGAATGGTTCGAAGTGATTGAAATCGGCTGTTCTATTAATAAAGATTTCGTTAATGTTTTTTCTATCTACGTAGCTCTAGAAGGAACGCCCTCAAATAAGAAAAAAATACCCGAATTTCTCAATAAGAGTGATAGAACCGTCGCTGGTATAAGCAATCATTCTTTTGGGGTTTCTAAAAGCTATATTTCGGCGGAGTCATTGCTCCAAACGGCGGCAACGTTTGATGCCAGCGGGGAATGGCTTCCTCATGACACTCCCTTGTCACATGGTCAACTCAAGGCGAGCGCCCCCGCTTTTTACGCGGTTGATGGAAGTAATAGAGTTCCGCTGAACCGTGTATTAAAGAATAACTTTTGGAATGGATCTTACGTTGTTGAACTCGCCGATGCGGTTAAAAAAGATCTGCATTTCATTACCGATAGCCCCGAGTCCATTGAGGCGCTTGGTGCATGGGTGAAAAAATTTGTAAAAATAGATTTGTCTATGATTCCGGACAGACTTGGAAATATTGTTATCCAGTTGCCGGTAAGTTCAATAGCGACAAGTTTTTCCGGCTCGCAAGACAATATGATTGGTGTGAGCATTGCCTGGCATCCAGATGTAACGCCCCGTAGGATTAGTGGATCTATACAACTTATCTTTGATGAGACGATTGTGGCTTATGGGCAGAAAGACCTTGTTGTTGGGGATAACTTCATAGTGGCTGATACATCGAACAGACCCTTCAGAGGGGTTGTTTGGGACCTAGATAAGAATATTGTTCTGGCTGCATACCCTCCAACGACATTTATGGGGCAAGGAGGGGTGCGTGGAACGATTTCAACTATGGGGGAGTCGGTTCGAACCTTTCATGATATTGGCGTTGATGGCGGAAATGTACTTAGAGAAATTCCTCTTGTGTCTGTTCGAAATACTTGGAATTATGGAGAGGAATCAACTCGTGCTAATGGCACTTGGACAGAAAGACGGATCAGTGATACGGAAATAAGAGAGCTAGTAAAAATGAAACGTTTTGTACAGTATGGGGGGCGAGTTCGTGGAGATGTAGAGCATCAGAGAGCTTTAACCGATATTAGAGATCTACTAAATATGCATGGCGAAGATGCAGCTTATCTTTGGGATCCATACCTTTCGGCCGCAGATATTCTGACCACGCTCTTTTATTGCAAGCATGAAAAATCGAAGTTGCGTGCAATAACATCTACCAAGATATGTGAAAGGAGCGGCCAGGCAGAAAATGATGCATGTGACGCGTCCGAGCGGGTTGGGGAAAATTCCTTGAGCAAAAGTAAGCAGCAAGATTCAACGATAAGAGAGCGCTGGCTAAAGGACCAGATAAAGTTGCTTTCAGAATCTATAGAGGGGGATTCTAATATTGATTTGGAGTTTAAAATTAGTTTTGGTCCTAAAGGTTGGTTGTTCCATGACCGGTTTCTAATCTTTCCTAATGTAAGTGGCAGTGGTCCTCAAGTGTGGTCATTAGGTGCGTCCGTGAATCATCTTGGCTCTGTCCATGCTATTGTCCAGCAGGTAGCACATCCTCAGCCGGTTCTGGATGCGTTCAATACGTTATGGGCGCAGTTGGAGTCTGGCGAGCACTTGATATGGAAGTCCGTGTAATGGAAGGTCGTATCGAATTTTTAGTCGGACTCGCGGTTAGATCGCTAGGTACTCCTGTATTAGAACCGAAGGTGGTGACTTTGGCTAAACATGCTCATCAAGAAATTGATTTGGGGGATTTTCAATTTAACCTTCAACAAGAGTTTCCTTTCCTTTTTAATTTTCTACCGCTTTCTTTAACAGAGATTGAGACGATTTATGGTATTTTTCAATGGCTGATTGTTCAGTTCGTTGAGGTCTCAGACGATTTTTCTAGTGTGCCGCTAGTATATGTTCTAGGCGCGAGTTCGGCTCTTGACTTTGGCGAAGGTCAACTATGGAGGGAGCTTGAGAGTGTTGGTTCTCTCCGGAAATGTCGTTTAGAGGAGATGAAGCAGCTAATAAGATTGCGGAAGATTTCACTAGAGCAATATCGTTATATGAATGGCGTTGGTGAGTCATTTCTAAGTGGATGCAAAGTTCACGATTGGAGAAGTGTTGATCAGGATCTTCATCACGTTATCGACTTGTTGTATGATCCGCAGCTTTCTTGCGCAGTTAAAGCGATAAGCGAATTTTCTCCGGCCTCTCTTGAGAAAGTCTTAGGCGAATTGAGCGATGTTGCCGTTTTATTATCTACGATTGAGTCTCTGGGTGCGGAGCGAGCTGCTAATACTCTTCAAATGGCCGTTAATTCTGAATCATGGCCCTTAAAGTTCTGCGCGCTACGTCTCTCTTTGAATTGGAGTGATTCCGGACCGAATGAAGAAATTGTGGCTCTCTGGACGCATCTTTTGCTTCAGTGCTCTGAAAGTAGCGAGGAGTGGTCTAAGTGGGTTGTGGTTTTTAATAGATACCCATCGCGATTTCCTGAATTACAGAGCGCTATGGGTGCTGCGCTATGTGATATGTCGAAAGCTGGCCTTATTCAATATTTTGATGCTGTTGAGTTGTCAGTCGCTAGTAACAGAGCGGACTTGAAGCAAACATTTGAACGGGTAGGGGAGTGCTGTGATAAAGTTCGAAGAAACACTATCTGGACGCTTGCGTATAATCGATGGAGAACATGGGATTTCGGTGTCGCCGATTTGGATAAATATGTTTTTTCTGTACAAACATCTGCGTTAGATTTTGCAGTTTCTATGTATTATAAGGACTGTCTAAGTGAGTGTGAGCGAGATAGTGTTGAAAGTATGCTCAGAACTGAGTTTAATGAAATCATAAACGCATGGTACGAATCAAGTTCGGATTATGTGTCTGCAATCCAACGGCATATTTCTCGTTTTCAGCCCTTAGGGCATGCTCAACACAATCTATATAAAAATGATGAGTGGGTCGAGGGGCTTCATCTATACCAGCCCGATTGGATTTCACAGCATTTGTATTGGGAAATAAGAAATAAACTATAAGAGGATTGATTTTGTTTTTGGGGTATTTATTTTAAGTTCAAGGTTGTGTTTCAATAGTGTTTAGTTCCTCGGCTTTAGATAAGTTCGAATATTTACTCTTCTCCAGTAGTGGGACTAACACAAACCCCATCTGTAAGGGGCGGATTCAGCGATGCGGAAGCCTTTGAGGCTTCCGCTCCTGCATTACCCTCCTTTTCTTTTAAGCTGAAGGTCAATGAAATCAAGCTCTGCCTTGATTGCTTCAATCGTCAACGTCTCGACTTTACTGTCTTTGTCGTCTTTTTGATTGGGCTTCTTTTTCTCGTCCAGGGCGATAATTATCCCGCCCAAATGGAGCTTTCGGGCCTTCAGGTAGTCTGGCCACTGGGTGCTGTTCTGTGGTGGCTTGTTCATGGTTGGACCGATGGTATGCCCGAAGCAACATGCCTTCGCCGGTCGCTTCGGGGAAGGTTTGGGTTAGGCCGCCAATAGGTCAATCAGGCTGTGTTGGTGTGAGCGATCCACGAGTTCTCGATAGGTCCAGCTTCCGAAGCGCTCGCCCTGTTCTGGGATTTCCAGCTTCAGCAGCGCAACCGGATCTCGATTAATTAGTCTTCGTACAGCGCACAACTTACCGCCGGTTTCCAGCAACGCTTTCGCGGCCTCGTTCCACTTTTCTTCCAGCACGGTGTTTGCGAGATGCGCTGCATTGTTCTCGATCTTGGCGTGTTCTTTTTGTGCCTCCGTGATGTGCATGTCAACCGTCACGAGCTCCTGCTCCAGCGCCGTGATGAGCAGTTGTTGGCGGCGGTGGTACTCAACCGCAGCAGTGAGGTTTTTTGCTGCCTTTTGAGCTTCCGCGTTAGCGGCTTTCTCGCCCTCTACATCGCCCCAGGCCACGGCCTGTGCATAAGCGGTAGCTGCGTCCGTCTCAGCTTGTCGAGCCTTTGTCATGTCTTCCTGATCGCTCTGGCGGACCTGCTGCAACCGGGTCTCGATGCTGTTTCGCTTTTCGTTGAGTTCCATCTCGTCGGCTTTCCAGGTCGCCATCGCGCTGATGTAGCCCGCAGCCAAGCTCTCACGGTTCGCCAGTGCCTCAAGGCGATCAATCTTTTGGTTCAGGGTGCGGATCTCAAGATCTCGCGAGTCGATGCGTCTTTTGTGATCGTTGATTTCATCCTGCACAGCCCGTTGACGGCCCTGCTGGATAACCTCGGGATTATCCAGCGCCTCTTCGAAGGGCGTTAAGTCGCGCTGAATGCTCTGCATTTCGAGGGTCAGTTTGTCGCGGCGGTCTTTCAGTTCTTGGATAGTGTTCATCTTTATTATCTCTGGGTAAATGCGGTTGATAAGGGATGGTTAAACGGCTGGCGAGGCCGGGAATGAGCCGGCGCTACCTTGATCAGTAGGCATGCCGTCAGGCGGCCTTGGCCTCGCTTTCATCCGTTCCTGGAACGGTCTTCACCACGTAGCAGCGTTGAGGGCCTAATCCAGGCAGGCGGATCAAGCTGTACGCCTTTCCATCGCTTCCTGGCTCGAGTACGCCCCGTTGCAGCAGCTCCTTGTTCACCGCACTGATGTTCATGCCCTTGAAGATCTCGCCCCTCCAGGCTTCAGGCAGCACGTAGTAGGTGTTGGTGGTGTGCAGGGCGTCGCCCATGCCGTGTTCCATCGTCTTGCGAAAACCCAGCCGATCAATTGTGCGTGGGCCGTGCTCATCGATCTTGGCGGCGGCAGATTCCCAGCGGGTAAAGCGGCTTTCTCCGAAGCGCTCGATCACCTGGCGCAGTCGCGCCAAGATCGCATCGCCCTCGAAGTTACCCGCGCCGCCGCGTTCGGCCAGCCACGCATGCAGGCACACACGTGCGGCGGTCGTGGCCGTACCGTCCGGCCAGCCGGTGACGCCGAAGGCGGTGGCCAACTCTCCGGCTGCTGCCGCGAGGCCGAAGCGAAGCGCGGCGCGCTGGGCTTGTCCGCTGGCCGAGGCGGGCAGGTTTTGGGTGATGAACTGCTCCACCGTATGGCGAACGATCACCGACCACCTGAGCATTTCGCCAGGCACACACAGTGCGTGCAGGAAGGCAGCGAGGGGTGTGCCGTAGTATTTGGCTACACGCGCCTTGAGCGCATCGGAGAGGGCGGCAGCGTCCTCAAAACCGTTCAGCACATCGAACATGCCGAGCCCTTTGCTTGCATCCGCCGGCACGGCGAGCATGCGCACCTCCATGCCGGCTTTCAGCTCCTTGTTGGCATCCGCCATGTGCTGCGCCAATGTCTTCTCGCCGGTCGAGAGAAACAGCAAGCGCCATTCCTGCACCTGTCGGCCCGCTTGTCCTCGATCATTCGCCCGGGCCTTGCCGGTGCCATTGCCGAGCATGTAGACCGTCTCGCCGATAATGCGCGGGTCGCACATGCCGATTTCATCCAGCACCAGGAGACCGTCTGAGTGTGCAGCGGCGATGGACTCCAAAGCGTTATCTGTCGAGCGCCACGAACGCACCAGACGCGGCCCGCCATAAACCGAGGCAGCGACCTGCAAGTGGGTAGTCTTGCCCCCGGAACTGTCGCCATACAGGTGGAAGCCGCCCGACTCATGCCCGAGCAGGTTGAGCAGAGGTCCTGCAAACGCCACAGAGACGACAAATGCCAAGCGGTGGTTGCCAACGCACAGTGCGCCGATTTGCTGCTGCCATTGCTCCAGAGAGCCCGCCTCGCTGATCGGTGGCAACTGCGCACCGGCTTCATAAAAATGCAGGTGTTCGGCGTGCGAGCCTATCTGTTGTTCGGGCAATAGAAACGCATTGTCATGCCAGCCCAAGCGCGTCACCAAGCGTGCGCGCTGGGCGCTATCGAAGCCGCCGAGGTAACTCTGCAGGTCATTGCGTGCGTTGCGCCCTGATCGGCTTCCCGCGAGGCGCAGGCCCATGTCGACCAGTGGGCCGAGTACATCCTTGCCGAAGTCGCCGGTCATAGTCCTGGCTGGAATATTCCAGCGTTTTTTTGCGCCGTCCGGGTCGTCGAATTCGACCAGCAAGCCCCAGTTGTGGCCCTTGTCGTCACGAGTGCGAGCGATGATTTCGAGAGGCGAACACACGGGGCGTGCCTCACCATCATCGCCGGAATAAAACACCCCTTCATGCGTCAGGCGAAAGCCGCCCGGCAACAGGTCATTTTTCGATTTCGCAGGTCGTTTGGCAGGTGCCTTAGTCTTCGGTTCTTGAGGCTCAGTGGGCTCAACGACCGTGCCGAAAAACTCGCCGTTGCGCACCAGCTCGGCGATGTGGCCTGCGGTCCAGCCTTTGGCTAGCGCATCCGCTGCATCGTCGCCGTCTGCCCATTTCCCGCCTTTGATGAGCGTTGGTTTTCCGCCTTTGCTGCTGGGCGTCAGCTTGAATACGTCGAGCGAGATTCGTTGCACTGAAGCGGCGCCCAGCTCAATCAGCTTGAGCGCGATGGCGTCCATGCAGGTCTTACCGCTGGCATCGTTATCCGGCCACAGCACCAGAGTGCGCCCTTTGAGTGGCGTCAGGTCGGCTTTATGCCAAGAATTGGAGCCGTTCGGCCAGCAGGTGGCGACGTGATCGGGCATCAGTTCAGCGGCGGCATCAGCGGCCTTTTCACCTTCACACAGCACTACAGGCGCATCGGCCCGCTGTGCCAGTTCATCCAGGCGCAGCAATGGCCTAGGCTCCGGCAATCCCTGCCAGCGCCATTGTGTGGTTTGCCCATCAGAGCGCTTGCACCAGGTTAACGGCGCAAAGACTTTTCGCGGTTTGCCGTCGTCATCCGGGCCCAGGTCGAAGCGATACAACGCCATGACCGGCTGGCCCTGAGCGTCGCGATAGATCCACACCTTGGATGGAACACCGTGTTGCCGGTGTTTGGTAGGGCACTTGTTCATGGCCTCGGCCGGGATCGGTTGAATCGCAATCCACTCCGGTGTTGCGCTCTTGGCCGGTGCGCTTTTGGTGGTCGCAGATCCTGCGGATACGCTGAGCAGGTCTGCCAGCTTTTTGCAGGCCTCAACGTCCGTGCCGCCGTCGATGTAGCGCACGAGGTCGATTAGGTCGCCGCCTTTATCGCCGGTCGCAAAATCCGCCCAGGTGCCCTTGCTCAAGTTGACCTTGAGTGAGCCTGCGCGCTTGTCCGTGCGTGTCGGATTCGGGGCTGTGTATTCCTTGCTGCCATCAACGCGTTTGCCGTTCGGCAGCCAGTGAGCAAGCACACGGTCGATGTTCTTCAGTGCGGCACTTTTTACGTCGGCAAAGCTCGGACGTTTTGAGGTGTTGCCGGTGCGCTGAGTCATGGTGCGGTCCTCGACTCAAGCAGCGCCTCGTTCACGTCGTCGATCAGCGCCTTGGCCATCTCGCCGAGGTAGAACGCAGGCCAACTAAAACGCTCGCCCGCATCGCTGATGGCGGCATCTAGGATCAGTTGATTGGCGCGGTGCAGAATCTGGGAAACGGCTTCAAGTGCGTCCTCCAGCGGGATACCGGCATTCACCCGAAACAGGTTTTGGCCGTTACCGTTGGCAGGGGAAAACTCGGAGCGTCCACGCGTGCTGGAGTGGGTCACAGCGCACCGCCTTTCTGGCCCATCGGCGCAGAGGAGGCATCACCGTACATGGCGAGTGTTTTGATCAAGCCCAAGGTGCCGCGCACGTCCCAAATTACGGATGACAGTACGCGGTTCGAGAGCTGGGGTTTATCGCTGTCTAAGTGATCTTCCAGCAGCATGAGAACTGAATTGGCACGGTCGAGGGCACAGGTGATGGCGTCGATAGGCAGGCCAGCTTCGGCGTCCTGGCTGACGCAGAGTAGATCTTCGGGGAGTGCAAAGCCTGGGAGCATGCTCATTGGGCACCCCCTGTGGCTTCCAGGGCGCGAGCCTTGGACATATGGGCGTTGTAACGGGAAAGGCGTGTAGCGAGGCTGGAGTTTGCGTGCAAAGCGGCGAGAGCCATTGCTCGATGAGCAGCGGCGCGAATTTTGGACGGATTGAGGGCGTGTTTCATCTG
>Ga0302216_1000199_pt1 | contig 23803 bp, 19 predicted proteins | sample II_Fen_N3_2_FD_194575 | JGI IMG/M metagenome (GOLD analysis project Ga0302216, IMG submission 194575) | Peat permafrost microbial communities from Stordalen Mire near Abisko, Sweden - II_Fen_N3_2 | ecosystem: Environmental > Terrestrial > Soil > Wetlands > Permafrost | place: Sweden: Abisko...
CTACGGCGAACCTTTCAACCTCCAGCAGATCGGCAAGGTGGTGGGCCTTTCCAAGGAGCGGGTTCGTCAGATCAAGGAGAAGGCTTTGGGGCACTTGCGCACCAAGGCCGAGGAACTGGCCCTAGCGGCTTGATTCTCATTCTCCGTTGATATAAGGAGGTGTCGCTGGTGGTGGCGACGCCTCCTTTTTTGTTTGCCTAACCGTTCAGACCGCTTGCCTAAGTCGTTATATTGGCGCATTTTGTGACGGTGGAAATGATTGCCCCATGTGACTCCTTCGTGCCAACGATGTCGGTGCCGGTTTGAGCCGCGTCCAGCCGCTGACAGCAAAGACCATCGACAGCCCGTATTTGCAAAACCCGACGCTGGCAAATATCATTCACGAGCGAGGGTGGTGATGACCATTCCGTTGACTGTCGCCCTGATGACCTATAACCGGTCGCATTACCTGAAGCAGGCCATCCAGGGCATTCTCGACCAGACCTACAGGAATTTTGAGTTCCTCATCTTGGACAATCACAGCACTGACGATACGCCCGCTGTGGTGCTGGGTTGCGACGATCCCAGAATCCGCTATGTCAGGAATGCGCCCGGACACCGCTCCGCCTTCAATGGCACATCTGCCATGCAGATCGCCCGTGGAGCACGGCTCATCATCACCCACGACGACGACATCATGATGCCGACCATGCTGGAAAAACAAATGGCGATCATGGACGAACATCCCGACATGATGGCCGTATGGGTCAACACCGACGTCATTGATGAAACCGGCCGGCTGGTTCAGCGCTACTTTGTCTCCAAAGGGAATGACCGGATCTACAAACGGGGGGAATACATCGCCCGCTACCCTTCCGAGCGTTTGCTGCCCATCCCCAGCGGCCTGATGCTGGACAGAAACCGGACGCCCAGACCCCTGTTCGGTGACGCGTTTTACTACGGCAGAAAAAACCTATCCAAGGGCAATACTTCGACGCACGGCGGTGACGACATCATCTTCCCTGCCCTGTTGAACATCCGCGGTCCGGTGGCCTTTTTGAACGAGCCACTGCTGCAATACCGGCGGCATTCTGTACAGGACAGCAATGATGTCGACATTTCCAAGCCGGTGCTGAAAACCCACCAAGTGCTCCATCGGTTGCTCCGCAAGTATGCCTCGAAAATCCCGGACAGCGCCCGCACCGAGCCCCTGCTATCGAATTATGTGCTGCGCTACGAGACGCAGCATGAGGTCGTCAACACGAGCGGGATGATAGGTAGAAGAGCGCAAACCAAGCTTGCCAAATGGCTTGCGCAAGGCATGGAAAACGTCGGGAAAAGCCCCGAAGCGGTTTATCCCATTCTGCCGCTGCTGATTCTTCTTTCGCAGCATGGCATGGATGCCGAAGCCTTGTTTTCCGGCCTGCCACAACCGACGCCAGCACAACCGAGCGACTTCCGCGCCTCGTACCAGTGGGCGATGTTGCGCAAGGGAGGGGGCAATCTGTTTGCGTCCCTTCCCGAAGGCGCGAACATCGCCATTCTCGGCAGCGCCCTCATCGCCGCCCTGCTGGTCAATGAGGCCAAGGTGCGGGGACTCGGTGTCGTCTGCATGGATTCCAAGCCCAGCCGCCAGAACCGGGAAATGCTGGGCGTCCCTATCCACGCTCCCGAATGGTTGAAGTCGCAGGGCGATGACATCAACTACGTCATCCTCAGTTCGGAACGGGATCAGGAAGACTATCTGCGTCCTTTCATCCTTGGTCTGAACAAGCAAGTGAAGGTGCTTTCCTGGAAAGAGCTGGCGGATGGACTGACGCCATAAACGACCGAATCATTTGTCTGCCCGACTTGCTGCGCGGAAAGCACCTGTTTCCGGAAGCTTTTTTCGATCTGGCGCGAGAACCGGTACGGCAAGGTTGCGGCATCGACATCGGCCATACGCCCTTTGTCCACGTGCCTGGATCTTGTAAGCAATCTGCTGCGCCAGTGGAAGAGTCTGTGGTTTTTCACGGCGCACGAGGGCGCGGAACTGACCAACAATGCAGCCAAACAGTCCGCGCGCAAGCTGGTGCTATGGCGCAAGTCCTCGTTTGGAGCCAGCAATGAAGCCTACGTCACCGCTCTTCGGAAGATCCGATCTGCGCCGTCGCCGAACGATCCGGAGAGTTCGCGTCCGTGTACGGCGCTTCCATTTATTTTGCTAAGCTTCACAGCGTGTTCCTTAGGAATAGCACTCGTAGGAATAGCACTCTTCGTCAGAGCGCCCTTTTTCTCGATCCAAAAAATGACCCTCATGCGGTAATTTCCTTCGACGTCTTCGATACGCTCGTGCGACGTCCTTTTGCAGACCCTGACGATGCAATGCGCTTCCTGGAGCTTAAATGCCGCGCACCGGGATGGTTCGCTGCACGCAAGGAAGCCGAGGCACAGGCTTTACGCAGCAGGGAAACAGAATGCGTGAATCTCTCCCAGATCTACGAGTTTCTTCCCTCCAGATGGCGCTTCATGGAGCTAGAAGAAATCGCTTTCGATCTTTCGATCCTTCGTCCGAACCAGGACGCCAAGGCTCTCTTCGAAGGCTTCGTCGCGTCTGGAAAAACAGTTATCATCGTAAGCGACACCTACTACGACAGCGCGACAATTGAGCGATTTCTCGAAGCCTGCGGCTTTCGGGGGCATTCGAGGGTTTTTGCCTCCAGCGAAAGCGGCAAGACGAAGTCCCGGGGCACGCTTTTCGACCTCGTACTCGCGGAGCTTGGAATTGCGGCCCCCTCCCAAATGCTCCACATCGGGGACAACGAGAGGTCCGATCTGCATTCCCCGGAAGGCCGCGGCATCCATGCGCGCAAGTACCCAAGCGTCATGGAGTCCTTTCGCAGCCACGCGCGCTTCTCCCAGATCGAACACTACTGGCAGCTCCGAAAAAAGCTTCCCCTCCCTCAGCGGGCGCTGCGCTCCTATCAGGTCGGCATTCTCGCCGCCATGCACAAGGAAGGCTATTTCGAAGGGCTCGACCTTTTCGCGGAGATGTTCGCCTACGCCTTTCCGTTTCTCCTGCTGCATTTCGACGCCTTTCTCTATGCGACCCTCCAGGAATCAGGCTTCAAAAACCTCGCCTTCATTGCGAGGGACGGCTACCTGCTGAAAGCGGTCTTCGACAAGCGCCACAACTCCAAGGGGGGATACAACAGTCGCTACCTCTACGCTTCGCGCTTCCTCATCCGCGCCCTGGATCTGGACATCGACAGCTTGGAACGCTCCGACGCCGTCGCTATCGTGCACTTCCTAATGGACTCGCACCCGGAAATCGCCGCCCTCCTGGAAGGTGTCTCCGAGGAAAAACTCCTTGCGGTCTTTCTGGAAAGGCGTCCGGAACTTGAGGCGCTCATCCAGCGGGACCGCGACCTTTATCTTGCCTACCTAGAATCGCTCGGCTTGCGAGACGAGGATGTCTTATGCATCGACTGGGGAGGAATCCACTTTACCGCTCAGAGATTTCTGACACCCTTTTTTCGCAACATCAAAGGCGTATACTGCAACGTCTCTCGGCGCACAGACCTTGATATTAAGAGTTTCATAGGCACGTTGCTTTCTTCTTACGAACTCGTGGAGATCTACATCACCGCTCCGGAAGATCCGATCTATGCTGTCACCAAGCAATTCGGAAAGTTCGCGCCCGTGTACGGCACCGCCGCCGAGCACGCACCATTTGAGAATATCTTGGCCCTGATGCTGCGCTTCCTGGACGATTTTGACATTTCCGCCATCGCGCATGATCTTCTTCCGATGGGAGACGTCATGGACATCTACCGCAGCATTCTTCCCGCGTTAAGCGGAGGTGAGTGCGACAAACTTTCTCGCCACGGCAATTGTGCATTACTTGCCCATGCCGCAGGCGACTATGTGAACGTTTGGAAGCGACTCCGCCGCCGTTACCGTCTGCTGGGGCGATTCATCGCCACAATCGACAGCGCGATTTCCAAGAGCTACCGAAACAGCTTTCACCGATCGCACAGGAAACGCAAGTGATTTACGACTGCTTCACCTTCTTCAACGAACTCGATCTGCTTGAGATTCGCTTGAACATCCTTGCCGAGCATGTAGACCGCTTCGTCTTAGTGGAGGCCAACCGAACCCATACCGGGATCACTAAACCGTTCTTCTTCGAAGCCAACCGCGCGCGTTTCGCCGCTTTTCTCGACAAGATTGTGCATATCAAGGTCGACGACCTCCCAGACCTGGAAAGCGGGCAGGAGGGGAAATTCGGACACCGCTGGATCCTGGAAAACTACCAGCGCGATGCCATCCTCCGAGGACTCGAAAACTGCCATGAGGACGACATCGTCCTCATCTCCGACGTTGACGAGATCCCCAATCCGGAGGCTATTGCAAAATACCGCAAGGGCATCTGCTCGCTGGAGCAGAAATTCATGTACTACTTCCTCAACAACCGAAGCTTGAAAGAGCCGATTTGGAACAAGGCGCGGATCTGCACCTACGCAGACCTGTGCCATCCCGGACAGGCGCTGCGCCGCCACGACCCCTACGCTTTCTCGGCACCAGGACGTCCCACCTACCTGCGCTTCTGCAAGGCAAAGCCGATTCGCGACGGCGGCTGGCACTTCAGCTACTGCGGAGGCGTCGAGAGCATCCTTCAAAAGCGTCGTTCCATCGTGGAGCAACGCTTCAACACCGAAGACAACATGCGTCCCGAGAAGGTGCTTGAAGCGATTCAGCACGGCCAGGATATCTTAGGACGTCCCGGATTTCACTTCAGGTCCGAGCTCATCGATGCATCCTTCCCCCGCTATATCCTGGAAAACCAAGAGCGCTACGCTCATCTCATCAGCCCTCCGTCCTTGCCTCAAGGATGGTTTCGAAGGCTCCTAGCTCATTTCGGTCCGACAGCATGACCACCGCCGACGTCGATGTAGTTGTAGTCCTCTACCACTCCGCTGACAGCATTCAGCAGGCGATCGCCTCGCTTTCCACCCAAGATGCCACCTGGACTTTGCACCTCGTCGACAATAATCCCGGCGATGGCAGTCTTCAGGCAGCGCTCTCCGCAGCTCCAGCGGATGTCCGCGTGCATCGCCCGGGAAGCAACATCGGCTTCGGAGGCGGCTGCAACCTTGCCATTGCCAACGGAACCGTTCCCTACGTGCTGCTTCTTAATCCAGACGCCCGCCTCGAGCCACATTGCCTAGACCGCCTTCGAGCAGCCCTCGAAGGTGATCCAGGCCTGGCGGCGGTCGGCCCGCTAGTCCTGCGCTCTACCGACGGCAAGATTGATTCCGCCGGCATGGAACTCATTGCGCCCGGCTGGGCGCGCGACCGCAAGCGTGGTCACGACCTTTCCGAGGCGCCGGCATCCGGCGAGGTACGCTGCCTTTCAGGCGGCATTCTGCTGCTGCGCCGGAAAGCTCTGGAGGTCATAAAGCGCACGGACGCGCCCTTCTGGGACGAACTATTTCTCTACAACGAAGACGTCGAACTCTCGCTGGCCTTGACCACCGCAGGATGCCGACTGGGGTACGAAAGGGATGCCCACGCCGTACACGCCGTTGGCGGCAGCGGTGGCGATCGTCACTTAACTCAAGCCCTTGCTGCCAGAAACAGGATCTTGACGGCCATTTCCTACTTGCGCCTATCCGACATCTTGCATCCCTTTTTTGGTTTTCTTTGGTTGCGGCGCATCATTCTCGACATACCGCGGCTCTGGACCAACCTTCATCAAAAAGAGCTACGCACCAGACTTCCAGACCTTATTAAAAAAGCCATGATCCGAAGACGGACCATGAAGGAAATCAGACAAGCATACCAAACAGAGAACGTTTAACTTGCCTTTGCGTATGTTCCCACACGAAAGATTATTTTAAATTGACCTCAAAGCCATTCCTCAGCATTTGCATCCCGACATGCAACAGGTCGGGATATCTGAGAGCATGTCTTGACTCTCTGGTCGAGCAGCCTGAATTCAATTCCACAAACGTAGAAATCGTCATTTCCGATAACGCCTCCACAGATGACACGCAAAGCGTTGCCATGGAATTCGTCACAAAATACGAAAACGTCAAATATTTCCGCAATGACGAAAATGTTTGTGATAAAAATTTTCCACTTTGCCTTTCCCGAGCCCACGGCATATATCGCAAACTCAGCAACGACACACTGATCTATACTCCAAATTCTTTAGCCACATTCTTAAAATGCGTGCAAACCAATAGTCAAAAGCGTCCATCACTTTTCTTTTATGGCGACAGATTCAGGAGGCATAGCAGAAGCAATTATTTCACCTATGAAAATGCTGATGATTTTTTCAAGGATGTCAGCTTCTTGGCGACCGGCATAGCCACATTTGGACTTTGGGATGATGAGATTTCTCTTCTTAAGAATTTTTACCAAAACGATTCAACAAATCTTTGGCAAATTTCGGTACTACTAGAAGTACTCAATGCCAAGCGCGGTCCGATTCATGTGTGCGCGCAACCATTATTTTCTACCATAAAATATGCTCACAAAAAAGACATGTCTTACGGGCTTTTCAATGTCTTTTACACAAACTTTTCATCTTTATTGCTTCCATATTCCGGAAGGATAATATCTGAAGAAACTATTCAAAAAATAATAAAGGACTTACTTTTTGGATTCTTTCTAGACATGATGATAAATTTCAAGATCTATCCATCAAAAATCAAATGGAACGAACGCGAAGACCTCTGCGCATCAGTTACCAGAGCTTACGAAAATGAAAGTTATTACAGTCTCTTTACCCTTGTCTTCTACGTGAGACTTGTCATGAAGCGCATCGGCAAGGCATGGCATCATCGCGTGTAGATGGGCGCATTCTGACATGATGCCATTTTGGGCTTTCATCCTTTGATGCGTGCAGCGCCGAAGGCCGCAACATGGGGTCCCAAGGATCTTGCCGTCCATCCCATTGCCACGTGCGTATCTTTAAGGATTCCCCAGTCGCCATTCTGGGGCGCTGTAACTGAAAGGACGTTTTTCGCAGTGATCGATGGACAAAATCAATGAATGCTGTCTTTTCCATGCATTGCATCACTTTAGCCTTCCCGCGAGCAGGAGCACGCGAATGACACGGATGGAAAACTTCGGTGCTAGTCACAGGAGGCAGGGCGGGTCCGCCGTCGTGCAGGCCTTGCGCAAGACCAGTTTTGAGAACGTCCTGAACAAAGGAATAGAGGGTACCTACCGCTGGTTCCTGGAAAATCAGGCAAACCTAAGGCAATAGCCTGCTCGGCCCGTCGCAAGCATTCTTGCGGGAGCGGTCAGATAGGACCTCATGAAAGCAGTAATTCTTGCTGGCGGTATGGGAACGCGCATTTCTGAAGAAACGTCCATGCGCCCCAAGCCCATGATCGAGATCGGCGGGCGTCCCATCCTATGGCACATCCTCAAGATCTATTCGAGCTACGGCATCAACGAGTTCGTGATCTGCCTGGGCTACAAGGGCTATGTGATCAAGGAATACTTCGCGAACTACTTCTTGCACATGTCCGACGTCACTTTCGACATGTCGGAGAACCGCATGGAAGTGCATGAGCAGCACGCCGAGCCCTGGCGCGTGACGCTCGTGGATACTGGCGAGAAGACCATGACAGGAGGCCGCATCCGGCGCATCAAGCCCTACGTTCAGGACGACGACGCCTTCTGCCTAACCTACGGAGACGGCGTGGCGGACGTCGACATCGGCAAGCTGATCGCCTTTCACAAATCCCACGGCAAGCTTGCGACGCTGACCGGAGTCCAGCCGCCTGGGCGCTTCGGCCTGCTCGGGCTGCGCGGAAGTTCCATCTCGGCGTTCCAGGAGAAGCCGGTGGGAGACGGAGGCTGGATCAACGGGGGCTTCTTCGTCTGCTCTCCGAAGGTCTGCGACCTGATCGACGGGGACGGCACCACCTGGGAAAAGGAGCCAATGGGCAGCCTCGCTCGCGCAGGAGAGATCCAGGCCTACCTTCACGACGGATTCTGGCAGGCAATGGACAACCTTCGCGAGAAGAACTACCTCGAGGAGCTGTGGCAGTCGGGCAAGGCACCATGGAAGGTCTGGTGATGTTCGGAGGCTTCTACCGCGGTCGGCGGGTTCTCGTGACCGGCCACACAGGCTTCAAGGGAAGCTGGCTCTGCGAGTGGCTGCTTGCTCTTGGATCCGAGGTGGCCGGCTACGCGCTGCCTCCCGACACCGATCCGTCGCACTTCGAAATCCTGGGCCTTTCTGACAGGATCCGTCATGTGGTTGGTGACATCCGCGACGCGGACTCGCTCGCGTGGCTGGTGCGAGATTTCAAGCCGGAAATTGTCTTCCACCTAGCGGCCCAGCCGCTCGTGCGACTCTCCTACCGCAAGCCGGCGGCCACTTGGGAAACCAACGTGATGGGCACGGTGAACCTTCTAGATGCCCTGCGCGTCTGCCCTTCCGCGAAAGCGTGCGTCGTCGTCACAAGCGACAAGTGCTACGAGAATCGCGAGTGGCCTTGGGGCTACCGCGAGACGGAGGCGATGGGTGGCCACGACCCCTACAGCGCCTCCAAGGGTGCCGCCGAGCTCGTGGTGGCAAGCTATCGGCGCAGCTTCTTCCAGGATTCTTCTGGTTGTCGGATCGCCTCGGGCCGCGCCGGGAACGTGATCGGCGGCGGGGACTGGTCGGCAGACCGCATCGTGACGGATTTCGTCAAGGCCATCCTTGCCGGACGCCCCCTGGAGCTTCGCAATCCCGCGGCGACGCGCCCTTGGCAGCACGTGCTGGAGCCGCTCTCGGGGTACCTGGAGCTCGGAAGGCGCCTCTGTGGCCAGGACGGCCAGGACTTTGCCGAAGGCTGGAACTTCGGCCCCTCCGAGGAATCCGTGGTCTTGGTCCAGGAGCTCGCCCGCAAGCTTGTCTCCCGCTGGGGCAAGGGCGAGGTGGTACTCGATTCCTCGGGCAGCCATCCCCACGAAGCGGGACTCCTGAAACTCGACTGCAGCAAGGCGCGCGCGCGCATGGGCTGGCACGGCGCTTGGGATGTGGAGAAGACGATCCGCCGCGTGGTGGACTGGTACAAGGAGCACTCCGAGGGCGGCGATATGCTCGCGCGCACCCGGGAACAGATCAAGAGCTACTGCAACGAGGCTCGCAGCCAGGAGCTGCCCTGGGCCGTGGAGAACAAGACGTGAACGATCGCATCGAAGAGCTGCGCAAGGAGATCCTGGAGAAGACCCGCGAGCTGGTCACCCTGCGCGAGGGGAAGAAGTCCTTCGCCCCGGGCGAGACGGTGGTTCCCTACGCCGCACGCGTCTATGGCGCCGAGGAGGTCGAGGCGGGCGTCTCGAGCATGCTCGACTTCTGGCTTACGCTGGGACCGGAAGGTGCAGCGTTCGAGAGGGAATTCGCGCAATTCCTCGGCGTCAGGAATAGCCTCTTGGTCAACTCGGGGTCTTCCGCAAACCTGGTCGCTCTTTCGGCCCTCACGTCCCACAAGCTCAAGGAGCGGCGCATCCGTCCCGGCGACGAGGTCATCACCGCCGCCGCGGGATTTCCCACCACGGCGGCGCCCATCGTCCAGAACGGCTGCGTGCCGGTCTTTATTGACGTGGATCCCCTGACTTCCAACGCCCGAGCCGACCAGTTGGAAGCGGCCTATGTCCCGGGCAAGACCAAAGCAGTCTTCTTCGCCCACACGCTGGGAAATCCCTTCGACCTCAGGGAAGTCAAACGCTTCTGCGACGAGAGGGGCCTCTGGCTGATCGAAGACAACTGCGACGCGCTGGGCTCGAAGTACGACGGCAAATGGACAGGCTCCTTCGGCGACCTTTCCACCCAAAGCTTCTATCCTCCACACCACATGACCTTGGGCGAGGGCGGAGCGGTGAACATCGCCTCGCAGGCGATCCTGAAGACCTGCGCGGAATCCTTCCGCGACTGGGGCCGCGACTGCTGGTGCCCCGCGGGCAAGGACGACACCTGCCACAAGCGCTTCGACTGGCAACTGGGCGACCTTCCCATGGGCTACGACCACAAGTACATCTACGGCCACCTGGGCTACAACCTCAAGCCCACCGATCCCCAGGCAGCCATCGGGAGAGTGCAACTGCGCCGTCTGCCCAGCTTCATCCAGGCGCGCATCGAGAACTGGAACTTCCTGCGCCGCGAACTCTCCGACCTGGAAGACGTGCTCGACTTCATGCTGCCCACACACGCGAAGGCGTGGAGTCCCGATGGGTTCGTCTGGCAGGAAGGCGCACTTCCGGTGGAGCCCTCGTGGTTTGGCTTCATGATGCTCGTGAAGAAGAATGTGAAGTTTACGCGCACGGACTTGGCGCGCGCCTTGGACGCAGCGAAGATCGGCAACCGCATGCTCTTTGGCGGGAACCTAGTCCGGCAACCGGCCTTCGTACAGTTGCGGGAAGACACGCAGGGCCGCGGCTTTCGCACCGTCGGGGACCTCGCAGGTGCCGACCGCATCATGAACGAGGCCATCTTCACAGGTACCTATCCGGGATTGGATCAAGACCGGCTTGCTTATATCGCGCAGGTGATCAGGAAAGTGGCAAAGCGTAATTAAATCTCGACAATTTCTACGTACCACGACTCAGGTCTTCCCCAGTCAAGAGGAATTCAATGTCCAACTTCTATTCAGATCTCAAGACCTCATTGGAGAAATTCCATAAAGTCTCTCTAGATTCAGAAATTGTAATCTACGGCGCTGGCAATACAGGCAAGAAAGTTTTGAATGTCCTCCGGTCTATGGGAATTGAGCCTAACTGCTTCCTAGATGAATATGCTCAGCAAACGAGCATTGACGGACTTCCGGTTCGGAAGTTGGCCAATGTTGCAACTTCACGTTCATGCATGGTCGTGATTGCGATCTTTAACCGAGAGCCTAACGCCAACATCGAAGACATAAAAAAGGTACTCACAAGCAATGGTTTTAATAACGCATGCTCTTTTGAAAAGTTTTATTTGAGTTATTCAGATCATTTTTCTGAGGAATTCTTTTGGTTAGCCCCGACGGAAAAACTTTTGGGAAAGTTTGACTTAGCACAATCAGTCGAAAAGCAGCTTGGTGACGCGAAAAGTATTGAGTTATTTCGTGCGACTCTGAAGTATCGCCTAACTGGTGAATATCGTGAATTTCCTCCAATAGAGTGGGACAATCAGTATTTTCCGAAAGACATTCCTCTTTTGCCACAGCCTTGGCGTTTCGTTGATCTTGGTGCTTTTGATGGCGACACATTGATGGCATTTAAGAAAAACAACATTTCTTTAGAATCCGTTTTTGCCTTTGAACCCGATCTCAAAAATTTCAGCGCCTTGATCCAAAATTCTAAAGAATTTGGTCCTTTTGCAAAAAAACTTGCATGCTTTTATCCTTGTGGTGCCGGAAAAACCTGTGAGATCATTTCTTTCGCATCTGAAGGGCTGGAATCTTCCCGAGCATTTTCTAAGGGCCAAGGAAATGCTGCGAATATCACTTCAATCACCTCGATTGCTGTTGGGGATGTGCTCAAAGGAGCGCATCCAAATTACATCAAAATGGATATTGAAGGAGCTGAAGCTGAAGCTATCATGGGATTAGAAGATGAAATTTTGCAGGAGCGCCCCATGCTAGCAGTTTCAGCCTACCATAAACCGTTAGACATTTTTGAGCTTCCATTGATGCTTCAAAAGATTTGTCCTTTATATGATTTTTATTTCAGATTGCATGGCGAACACGGATTCGAGACCGTTCTCTATGCGATTCCCCAAAATAGCTCACACAACAAATTACGCTAATCCCAAAAAGATACTACACATGAATATCAAGATCCAGATGTTAGATTGCACTTTGCGCGATGGCGCTTATGTGAATGACTCGAAATTCGGCGCACCAGTCATCAAAGGCGTCATCAAACGCATGCAAGACGCGCATATCGATGTTGTTGAATGTGGATGGCTGAAAGATTCCCCACACAAGAACGGCTCCAGTTTTTTCCATGTCCCCTCAGATCTTGAGCCCTATCTGCTGGAAAGAAGCGAGCACGTCATTTATGTGGTGATGATTGATTGGAATCGCTACGACCTGAATAATTTACCTGAACGGGACGGAAAATCCATCGACGCGATCCGTGTCGTCTTTCCACACGGAAAGCACATGGAGGGAGTCGAAGTCGCTAAAAAAATCAAAGAGAAAGGATATGAAGTATTTCTCCAGGCGGCCAACTCTTTGGCTTATTCGGACACAGACCTCATATCTCTCGCCAACGCAGTCAACGAAGTGCATCCGCTCAGCCTATCGATTGTCGACACGTTTGGTGCCATGTATAGCGAAGACCTAAAAAGAATTGTAGAGATTCTTGATCGCCATTTGGATTCAGAAATCAAGTTAGGCTTTCACTCCCACAACAATCAGCAACTTTCCTTTGCGCTCTCTATTCAATTTGTTGAGATGCTTTGCCGTAGCGAGCGTGGAGCGGTCGTAGATTCATCACTTTGCGGCATGGGTCGCGGAGCAGGCAACACAACGACGGAGTTGTTAGCCGAATATCTCAATTGCAAGCATCAAGGCAATTATGACATGAATACGATCTTAGATGCGATCGACATGTATGTGCGCCCTTTTCAAGACGTTTGCGAATGGGGATACTCCACTAATTATTTCATCGCTGGCGTTTGTTGCACACATGTCAACAACATCGCCTATCTATTGAACAACCACCGCTCCAGCGCCAAAGACATTTTCAGCATTATCAACTCTCTTTCTCCAGCCGACCGAATCAATTACGACTACAGTCTGCTTGAACAAAAATACATGGAACACCACAGCCATGTAGCCAATGATGAAATCGCCTTAGCTGAATTAAAGAAAGCGTTGCAAGGACGTCCGATTCTGCTGATCGCTTCTGGAAAATCAATCAATGATGAGCGCGACAAGATCCTCGCCTACATAGCAGCAAAAAAACCAATCGTCATTGGCGTACACACTTTCCTTGCTGACTACAAATATGATTATCTGTTTTTTTCAAACAAGCTTCGTTATGAGTATGCCAAGGAAGTTCATCATAATCTGTTCGCTCCTGTCACAAAAATTGTGGCATCGAACATCAAGGCCACACCGGATGATAACGAAATTGTTGTGAATTACAATACCTTGATCAAGCGGGGATGGCCTCACTTTGACAATTCTGTTATCACCTGCTTACGCCTTTTGAACAAGCTCCACATTGAAGATGTCGCTTTGGCAGGATTTGATGGATTCAGTCACAAGTATGTTGAAAGTTACGCCGACCCGTCGCTTCCATCCCTGAATCCAGACAACAAGTGGGACGAATTGAACGGTGAGATCAAGGAAATGTTCGAGGATTTTAAGAAAGCAACCGAACATTCTATGGAAATCACCTTCCTTACGAACAGCATCTATAACAAATAGGCCCATGCAATGAAGCTTTCTGATTACGTCTTTCAGTTTGTCAGATCTTTGGGTGTCAAGCATGTGTTTTACCTCCCAGGCGGAGGCGCCATGCATCTTGACGATTCCTTGGGGCACACCGAAGGATTGATTCCGGTATGTATGCTGCATGAGCAGGCATGCGCAATCGCCTCCGAAGCCTATGCGAGAATCAGCGAGAGCTACGCCGTCTGCGTCGTGACCTCGGGTCCCGGCGCCACGAACGCCTTGACCGGGCTCTTGGGCGCATGGCTAGACGCAACACCGGTCCTCTTCCTTTCGGGGCAGGTCAAGCGCGCCGACCGCGTGAATGGGCAAGGCATCCGGCAGTTCGGGATCCAAGAGGTCAGCATCGTCGACATGGTGCGTTCCGTTACCAAGTACGCAGTGCAGATCGAAGATCCAAAAGATGTCCGCTACGAGCTTGAGAAGGCTGCTTCATTGGCTCGTACGGGAAAGCCAGGCCCCGTTTGGCTCGACATTCCGCTAGATATTCAGGCTTCCCAGATCGATCCCGACACGCTTCACGGCTTTGAGGAACCACCCGCTGCCTTTGAATGTTCCACATCAGACATCAGCGAGACGATACGTCTTTTCAACGAAGCCAAGCGTCCGTTGCTCCTGCTCGGGCACGGCGTCAGGATGGCCAAGGCAATTCCGGAGATGCGGGAACTGATCGAGCTTCTGCAAGTCCCAGTTATGACGACCTGGAACGGCGTCGATTTGATCGAGGACGACCATCCGCTCTTTTACGGGCGTCCGGGAGCCGTAGGACACAGGCACGCGAACTTCATCCAGCAGAACGCCGATTTCGTGCTGACGATCGGAACGCGCCTCAATCTTCTTTCGACAGGCTACGACTTCGACAGCTTTCTGCGCCACGCCAAGCATGTCATGGTGGAGATCGACGAGCACGAGCTGCGCAAGTGCAGCGTCCATCCCGCCTTGGCCGTGCATGCTGACGCCAAGTCGTTCCTCGCAAGGCTTCTCGCGCGCAAAAGGGAGCTCGACGTATCGAAGCGCGCAAATTGGCTTGCCTACTGCCGCGACCTCAAGGAAAAGTATCCGCTCTTCATTCCCGAGCAGGTACCGGATGCTGCAGGCATCAACCCCTACACTCTGATCAACCGCCTGACTCGTCGCCTGGGAAGCGAGGACATTTACCAATTCACGAGTTCAGGCACGGCGGCGGACATTGCGATGTACGCCTTCAAGGTAAAGAAAGGCCAGCGCGCCTTTCTCACCAAGGGACTTGCGTCAATGGGATACGATCTGCCAGCCTGCATCGGCTCCTGCATCGCTTCGGGGGGGCGGCGGACGGTCTGCGTGACGGGGGACGGCGGCTTCTTGATGAACATCCAGGAGCTGGAAACGCTGCGGCGTCTGGATTTGCCGATAAAGATCCTCATCATCGACAATGACGGCTACGGAATGATCTACAACTCGCAGGCGGGAAACTTCAAGCGCTTGACCGGCTGCACGAGCGATTCCGGACTTTCCCTGCCGAGCCTTGCGAAGGTGGCGCAAGCCTTCGGCATCGCGACCAGCACGATCTGCGACGAAGCCGAACTGGATGAGAAGCTCGATGCGTTGCTTGCATCCAACGGCCCGCACGTCTGCATTGTGAAGGCTTTCATCGGACAGAGGATCACGCCCCGCCAGACGAACTACATGAGACCCGACGGCCAAATGGCTTCGCGGCCCTTGGAAGACATGTCTCCTCTGCTTGCCCGCGAAGAATATCAAAGCAACATGATCAGCGAAATCGACCGCCAATCCTGATGCTGAATCTTGTCTGGGATCTTGATGGCACCTTGATCGATTCGCGTGAAGAAGTCTTCGCCTGCATTGATCTTGCCATAGCGCAAGTTGGCATCGACCGTACCAGGATGACCAGCGAGATCCGGGTGGGACCGACCATTGACAGGATGCTGCGGCTGGCCTTCCCCGCCAGCGAACTCGATGGCGGCAGGCTCGATGCGGCTGTCGCCGCTTTCCGAAAGTTCTACGACGGCAGTGACTTCGCGCGCACGACAGCGTTCCCTGGGATCGCCGAACTCGTGACAAAGTTTACCAGCTATCGTCACTATATCGTCACGAACAAGCCCGATGCCCCAAGCTGGTCCATCCTGCGCAAGCTGGGATGGGAACGGTCCATCTGCAGATTGTTGACGCCAGACACGCTGCCTAACCCAGTACGAAAGAGCAAGGAGGAGCTTTTCACAGAGCTCCTGCGTTCTGAAGGGCTGGCCCCTTCACAAACCTTGGGAATTGGCGACATGAAAGCCGATGCCACGGCAGCGCAGCAAGCCGGGATCCGCGCCATCGGTGTGCTGTGGGGAAATGGAACGGCTCGGGAGCTAAGCATCTGTGACCACCTGTGCCGCTCCGTACCAGAACTATCAGATCTCTTGAAGGAATTATGTCAAAAATCGTCATAACCGGAGCGACGGGCATGATCGGAGCGGCCGTCATCCGTGAGGCAGCGCGACGCGGCGACGAGGTCGTGGCCATTGTGCGGCAAAATTCGGAACGCTTGAAGGATCTCGCGCGCAGCGAATCCGTACAGGTCGTTGCCGCCGAACTCTGCCATTACGCCACCCTTGAGGCGCCCGCTCTCGAATGCGACACCTTCCTGCACCTGGCCTGGGACAAGACCTCCGTCTCCGGACGCGACGACACCGGCATCCAGGTCCGCAACATCCAGTACACGCTCGACGCGGTGCGACTGGCGCAGCGCATGGGCTGTAAGACTTTCGTCGGAGCGGGAAGCCAAGCGGAATACGGGCCAGTGGATTGCGACCTCAAGCCGGAGACGCCAACAAATCCCGAGAGCGGCTACGGAATCGCGAAGCTTGCGGCGGGAAGAATGTCTCGCCTTCTGTGCCAGCAGCTTGGAATGCGGCAGTGCTGGGCGAGAATCTTGAGCATCTATGGTCCTGGAGACGGCCCGAACACATTGGTCAGCTATGTGTTCCGGGAGCTCAAAGCCAATCGCTCACCGCAACTGACGCCCTGCGAGCAGACTTGGGATTATCTGCACTGCGACGACGCTGCACGAGCATTGCTCGACATCGCCGATCACGGCACTAACGGGAAAGCCTATCCCGTGGGGTCCGGGCGAGGCCAGAGACTTTCGGAATATCTCGAGATCATGAAGCAGCAGTTCAATCCAGCTGTGAGCCTGACCTTCGGTACAAAGGCCTACTACCCTCACCAGCCCATGCGTTTGGTTGCTGACATCACCGAACTGGCCAAAGATACAGGATGGCAGCCTAGAATCGAGTTTACTCAAGGAATCGGGGGAATGGCCGAATTTCCGGCAAGAGAAAACGGAGTATGCTGATACCTATGTTGCGAATCTCTCGCATTCGTCTTCCGCACGGAAGAGCGCTGGGAAAGCCTTCCATTCGTTTCGAGCTTTCAAGGAAGACTACGATCGCCTTTGTCATGACTACCTTTCCTTTCAACTTCATGATTACAAGACGCGATTCGCATGGATGACGGACTGGACACAATTCACTACGCCCCTGAGAGCGATTGGATTTGCATATCTAGCAAGGGGCAAGGAATTAGAAAGGGGCTGCAAGAGCTCCTGAATACCGGCGATCTCTTGCGTATGCTCATCCTGAGACACTTGAAGATTCGCTTTGCTCAAACGGCTATGGGAGCTTTTTGGGTGGTGCTTCAGCCGCTGATGACAGCGCTTATCTTCAGTGTGCTTTTTGGCGTATTCGTGAAGGTTCCTTCCGACGGGCTTCCATACGTCGCCTTCGCTTATCCGGGCATGGCTTTGTGGACCCTCTTCGCCCAGGGCTTTGATCGCGGCAGCACATCGCTAGTACTTGAAGAACGCCTCATCACCAAAGTGTATTTCCCGCGGCTAGTCATTCCCCTTTCTGCCACGCTTTCTGCCATCGCTGATTTCATCATCTCTACGCTTCTCATCTTTCCCTTGGCCTTGATCTTCGGCGTCTCGTTGAGCTGGCGATTGCCACTGTTCCTGATCGCGGTGCCACCAATCCTTTTCCTAGCCATCGCCATGGGCATCCTTACGGCAGCCTTGAGCGTACGCTACCGAGATCTTAGGCAAGTCGCACCGTTTATCACCCAACTTTGGTTCTATGCGACTCCGGTAGTTTTTTCTCTCAAAGTCGTGCCGGAAGGCTTGAAGAAGGCCGTCCTTTGGAACCCTACCGGCGCTCCAGTCCTGCTCTTTCGCTCGGCCTTCTTTGGAACGCCAATGCCTCCCATGTGGAGCATCGCTTCCAGCTACCTGATTTCACTTCTGCTGCTAACTCTGGCAGTTACGGTTTTCCGCAAGGTGGAACGAGGAATGGCGGATTGGCTATGACGCCGATGATCGAAGTCCATGGCTTGGGCAAAAGCTATGCGATGCTCCAGCCAGGTGAGAAATGGTCCGGCGACTTTGCCGACATCGCGGCCGATGCCCTGCATCGCTTGATTCGCGGCCAGTTGTTTCGCCGTCGCAAGCAAGAGTATTTCTGGGCTCTCAAAGACATCTCTTTTAGCGTGCAGCCGGGTGAGGTGGTTGCTCTTGCTGGCCACAACGGCGCAGGCAAAAGCACGCTTCTCAAGGTGCTTTCGCGCATCACCTCGCCCAACGAGGGATCGGCCCTGATCCGAGGGCGCATTGGTTCGCTCCTGGAAGTGGGGACCGGGTTCCATCCCGACCTCACTGGGCGCGAGAACGTCTACCTCTCTGGTACGATTTTGGGTATGCGCCGTCAGGAAGTGGCAGCACGTTTCGACGAGATCGTTGCCTTCGCGGAGATGGAAGCCTTCATCGACACCAAAGTGAAGCGCTATTCCAGCGGCATGTACTTGCGCTTGGCCTTTTCAGTCGCGGCACATCTCTCTACCGAAGTCCTGCTGGTGGACGAAGCCCTGGCTGTGGGTGACGTCAACTTCCAACGCAAATGTATGGGCAAGATGGGGCAGATCGCCGACCAAGGACGCACGGTGTTTTTCGTGAGCCACAGCGTCTCAGCCATGCGAACCCTTTGCACACGAGGCATCCTGCTCGACCACGGTCGTCAGGTGATGGATGGCGACATCGAGACGATTGTCCAGGCCTATTTGGCCCATGGTGCCAAGGTTTCCGACCTTGGCAATGAGTGGACCAACGTGACGGACAATTTCCGTAATCCCTTCTTTCAGCCCTTGAGCCTGCGCCTCTTTGACGAGGACGCGCCAGGCACTCCATCGTTCCAGTACGGCAGCCGTATCGTTGCGGAGATCGAAGGGAAGATTGAGACATCGGCCCCCGACCTCAACATTGGCCTAGTCGTATCGACTCCGGAAGGCACGGAAGTGTTCCGCACCTTCCTGCGCGACACCCTCGCTCTCGTAGAAACACGCTTGGAGCCAGGAACTCATAGCTTTCGCGTAGCTTTGCCCAGCCGCATCCTGAACGAAGGTGACTACCGCATCGAAATCGTCGCACTGCACAAGCAATGGATCCTGGAGCCAGGCAAGGGAAACCCCAGCCTTCCGCTTGCCATTCACGGCGGCTTCGGAACTACGCCCTACTGGATTCAGCGCCGCCCCGGCACCATCGCCCCCGAGCTGGGTTGGTCCATCCAACCCTCATAGCCTCGGCTGGCGGAGCCTATCTGCTCCGCCGCAGCAACAGCGCCTTGTGAGCAAGGTCGGCCAGACGAAAGGGCTTGGCAAGAAAGTCGTCCATGCCGGCAGCCTGGGTGTGCATGCGGGTTTCCTCAGAAACGTCGGCCGTTAGCGCCAGAATGGGAACATCCTTGTCAAGGATCCCCTCTTCGCCGCGGCGAACGATTTTGGCTACTTGATAGCCGTCGAGAACCGGCATATGCAGGTCCAGAAGCACCAGATCGTAATGGTTCTGTTTCATCTTCTCTACCGCCGCACCTCCGTCTTCAGCCACGTCGAAGCTGGCATTGAGCCGCTGCAGGATGAGCGAAGCAAGTCGGACATTGGTCGGCGTGTCGTCGCACAAAAGCACATGCATGCCTTGCAGATCGGGAAGAGAGGCCGGCGCTGGAACGGCCGCAACAGGTTTGTGCGAGAGCGTGAAATGGGCGTGAAACCGAAACAAGGTTCCTTGTCCAAGCTGACTCTCGACGCTAACGTCTCCATCCATGAGGCGCGCCAAGTTGCGCACGATGGCAAGTCCCAGGCCGGAGCCCGTGGTTCCGGACGGATCGCGCTCGTCGATGCGTTCAAAGCGCTTGAAGATCTGCTCCAGGCGATCCGATGGGATGCCGGGGCCGGTGTCTTCGACGGCGAGCGCGAGTCGACCCGCGTCTCCTTCCGGATCAGGGAGCCAACTCAAGGACGCAGTGACTTTTCCCCGTTCAGTGTACTTGATGGCATTGCCTATGAGATTAAGCAGCACCTGGGTCCAGCGGACCGGATCGCCGATCAAGACAGGAATTGTCTTTTCGCAGCGCACTAAGAAAGTCAGCTGCTTTTCACGAGCTTGGGAAGAAAGTGTCAGGTACACCTGCTCAAGGCACTCGTACGGATCGAACGGCCTCTGAGCCAGAGACAGGCCGCCGCTCTCCATGCGCGCGAGGTCAAGCACATCGTTGATCAGATGCACCAAGTGGTTTGAAGCGATGCGAATAACCTTCAGATGCTCCTCGGCATTTTGTCCGCCGAGACCGTCCTGCAACAACAGGTCGGTGAAGCCAGAAATGGCATTGAGAGGCGTGCGGAATTCGTGGCTCATGTTCGAGAAGAACTTGCTCTTGGCGTTCGCGGCATTTTTCCAGCGCTCAATAGCCTGGTCGCGTTCGTCAAGCGCCTCGGCATTGATGCTGATCATGAAATGCACGCAGCTGTAGGACGCCAAAAAAGCGCCCATGAAGTCCATGGCCGTGTAGAAGTAGAGCGGCAGGCCGGCATCTTCACGATTGAGATGCGGCATCCACGGCGTGAGGTTGACAAGCAAAATTGCAGCAAGCGGACTGCTGACCCAAATCCGCCGTTTCCATCCATGAGGGAGCAGGATTAAGGCTTCAAGACAAAAGGGAATCCAATAAATCCAAGACCCGCCCTTGCCGTGGAAGCCATCATCGCAAGCCACCAATGCGACCCAGGTGAAAGCAAGGTTGAGATGAACCGCCTGCGACAGCGAAACCCGCATGCGCAGACGTGCCAAGCGGTAGCCGGCGCACAGGAAAAGCATGCACAAAGCCGCATCCCCGCCCCACCCAGCCAACGGACTGGTAAGGAAGATGAGGCCCGAAACAACCGATCCGATATCAAGGATACGGACAAGGAGCCGATGCGATTCTGTCACGGCTTCATCTGCCACAGCTTCATTTTAGCATCCTCTGCACCCCATGAAGAGCAAAGAAAAAGCCCCAATCCTTACGGATCAGGGCTTTGATAAAAGCGTTTGAAAGCTCAGTCGACCATCGGGGCGAAGAGCGGGAACTTGTAGCAGAGTTCGGCGACTTCGGCGCGCAGCCCCTTGATGGCCGCAGCGTCGTCCTTGGCCTTGACGGCGCGGTCGATCACGTCGGCGATGAAGTCGATCTGCTCCAGACCAAAGCCGCGCGTGGTGACAGCGGCCGTGCCCAAGCGCACGCCCGACGGATCCATGGGCTTGCGCGGATCGAAGGGAATGGTCGAGCGCGAGCTGGAGATGCCCACCTCGTCGAAAAGCCGCTCGGCTTCCTTGCCCGAAAGCCCCTTGGAGGTCATGTCCACCACGACCAGGTGGTTGTCGGTGCCGCCGGAAACGATGGCGTAGCCCTTCTCGGTAAGCTTGTCCGAGAAGCGCTGAGCGTTCTTGATCACGTTCTTGGCGTAGGTCTGAAAAGCCGGACGCAGCGCCTCGCCAAAGGCCACGGCCTTGGCGGCGATCTGCGGCACGTGAGGACCGCCCTGCATGCCCGGGAAGATGGCGCGGTTGATCTTCTTGGAAATCTCTTCGCTCTGCGAGAGAATGAGGGCACCGCGGGGGCCGCGCAGGGTCTTGTGAGTGGTGGTAGTGACCACGTCGAAGAGGCCAACGGGTGATGCGATGGCCTTGCCGGCGATCAGGCCCGCGATGTGAGCGATGTCGGCCATGGTGTAGGCACCGACTTCGTCGGCGATCGACTTGAAGGCCTTCCAGTCGAGGTCACGGGAGTAAGCGGAAAATCCAGCCAAAATCAGCTTGGGACGTTCCTTCAGGGCCACTTCACGGACATGGTCCATGTCGATGCGGCCGGTGGCCTTGTCGACGGTGTACTGGGTGAAGTTGTAGAGGATGCCCGAAGCGTTGACGGGATGGCCGTGAGAAAGGTGGCCGCCGTGGTCCAGCGCCAATCCTAGCACCTTGTCGCCGGGATTGAGCAGAGCGAAGAAAGTGGCCAGATTGGCCGGCGAGCCCGAAAGGGGCTGCACGTTGGCGTACTTGGCGCCGAAAAGCTCCTTGGCGCGCTCGATGGCGAGATTTTCCACCACGTCGACGAATTCCTGGCCACCGTAATAGCGCTTGCCGGGATAGCCTTCGGAATACTTGTTCGTGAAAACCGAGCTCATGGCCTCCAGAACGGCCGGCGAGACGTAGTTCTCGCTAGCGATCAGCTCCATGCCCGAGAGCTGGCGCAGCTCCTCGTGAAGCGTTGCTAGATGCAGCGCCGGATCTTGGGATTGAAGAATCGATGACATGGTGGGTGGGCCTCCCGAAAAGGTGTAGGACGATGGTCCGCCAAAAGTACCAAACGATGTCCGTTTCCGCAGCTACCGATCCCCAGTGCGATGATTCCCTCTATCTTTCAGGCATGAATCTTCGAGATCTCGAGTACTTCGTGGCGGTAGCGGAACTGGGCCACTTCGGCAAGGCATCGGAGCGCTGCTTCTGCTCGCAGCCGACACTTTCTGGTCAATTGAAGAAGCTCGAAGAAGAGCTGGGAGCTGCTCTCTTGGAGCGCTTTCCCGGCGGCGTGCGGCTCACCCAGCTCGGCGAGCAATGCCTGCCGGTGGCGCGCGAAGCGCTTTCCGCAGCGCGGCGCATCGAAGAGTTCGGGCAGGCCTTCCGCGATCCGCGCAGCGGCAACCTGCTCTTGGCGGCCATCCCCACCATTGGCCCCTACCTCTGGCCGGTGGTGCTGCCGTGGCTGCAAGAAGACTACCCTGCCCTGCAGCCGCTCTTGCGCGAGGAACAGACTCATCGGCTGCTCGAATCGCTGCGCGATGGTCGCGTGGACCTCGGGGTCCTAGCGCTTCCCATTGACGTCGCGGGACTCGAGACCATGCCGCTGTGGGACGAGCCCTTTTTGCTGGCCCTGCCGTCTGATCATCCGCTTGCCTCTGAGGCGCAAGTGCCGACTTCAGTGCTTGAAGGCATGGAACTATTGCTGCTGGAAGAAGGCCACTGCCTGCGCGAGCAGGCGCTGGACGTTTGCAAGCTGCACGGCGGCCGCGAGCGGGACGGCTTCCGCGCCACGAGTCTTGAGACGCTGCGCCAGATGGTCCGCACCGGCACCGGCTGCACGCTTTTGCCGGCGTCTTCGGCCCGTCCTGAAGAAGGCCTTGCCGTCCTCCCCTTCTCGGATCCACCTTCGCGCCAAGTGGGCCTGTGCTGGCGTCGCGTCCATCCCCGCGCCGAGTTCTTCCGCACCTTAGGAGAAGGCATGGCGCAACACCCGCCGTTTTGAATCGCCTTCGCAACGGCTAAGGTTACGCGGCATCACCGGTTCCAATGCCACCTCAAGCGGCATCAAGAAAGGAACGCAGCGCAGGAAGAAACGCTTTCGCGTCTTCGCGCCCCAAGCGGTGGGTTTTTCTCAGCTTCTCGGGGTGTTGCTCCGTCCGGGAGATGCCCAGCTGTCGTTCCGGGCGGATCACCAGCACCTCGCCGGCAGCCTCCAGGCGCGCAAGTTCGTCGAGAGCCGCGTTATAGATCTCGTATCGACGCGCTAATGCCGCAACCACAGCAGGATGCTTGCGCAGCAAGAACTTCACGAGCGGCAGGGCGGCGGCCTTCTTCTTGCGGTAGTCTTTGGGCTGCGTGAGAACGACGAGGTTCCGTTCATAGCCGATGCTGCGGAACCAGGCCACGGGAATGGAATCGGCAATGCCTCCGTCGAGGAGTTCCCGCCCACCGACACGGACAATCCGCGAGACGAGCGGCATGGAGGCCGAGGCGCGCATCCACTGGATGTCTTCGGCGTCTCCATTACAGCAGCGGTGATAGACCGGCTTCCCGGTAGGCACGTCGGTGCAGACGACGTAAAACTCGCACGGATCCTTGGCGAAGGCCGCGGCATCGAAGGGATCGAGGACGTCGGGAAGGGTGTGATAGCAGAACTCCTCCCCGTAGAGGTCTCCCGTTCGGAGGAGCGAACGCAAGCTGACGTAGCGCGGGTCGCGGCAGTAGGCCGTGTTGTAGCGCAACA